>Ga0224723_1000001_pt1 | contig 213220 bp, 176 predicted proteins | sample Balambano_FR2_Me_FD_161647 | JGI IMG/M metagenome (GOLD analysis project Ga0224723, IMG submission 161647) | Freshwater sediment microbial communities from Lake Towuti, South Sulawesi, Indonesia - Balambano_FR2_MetaG | ecosystem: Environmental > Aquatic > Freshwater > Lake > Sediment | place... | reverse complement strand
ATTCCCCTCCTTCGGGCAGGGCCACTGAATTGGGCCTTCCTGCTTCAGTCGCTCGTGGCTGATGCCTGTCATGTCGCAGGGGCGATCGCGCGTCAGTTGAACAAATTCGGCGTGAACTTCAGCGGAACTGGAAAAAGGAAACTGATCCGCAAAACCGAGACGGCGACCGACTTCGGTAAAAATTGCCCAGTCTTCTCTGGCTTCACCGCGAGGCCGTTGAAAGGCGGGGCAGAGGGTCACGCGGCGTTCGGAGTTGGTCATGGTGCCTGACTTTTCGCTCCATTGAGTCGCAGGCAGCAGCAAGTGGGCGTAGGCAGTGGTTTCGGTCGGGGAGTAGGCTTCCTGGTAGACGGTGAAGGGCGATCGCCGCAAAGCTGCCTTGACTCGCTCTAAATCGGGCAAGCTAACCACCGGATTCGTTGCAGCAATCCAGAGAAACTGCACCTCGCCATCCTCTAAGCCCGTGATCATATCCCAGGCTGTACGGCCCGGTTGAGCAGAAATTTCTCCGGCAGGGAGTCCCCAAAACTGCTCAACCTCTGCCCGATGCTGCGGATTCTTGACAGAGCGGTAGCCCGGTAGCAAATGAGAAAGACCTCCTGCTTCCCGCCCACCCATTGCATTAGGCTGTCCGGTTAAGGAAAATGGCCCTGCCCCTGGTTTGCCAATTTGACCCGTCATCAGGTGCAGGTTAATCAGCGTGCGAACTTTGGCCGTTCCTTCACTGGACTGGTTGATGCCCATCGACCACATTGACAAAACCCGTTCAGATTCGCCCCAATATCGGGCAGCCGTCTCCAGGGCTTTGACCTCGATGCCGCAGCGCTGAGCCACTACTTCAGGCGGATAGTGCTGAATGACCTGCGTAAATGCTGAGAAATCTTTGGTGCAGTCTTCAATAAACAAAGAATCGTAATAGCCTCGACGCAATAGCAGGTAGGCAATGCCGTTGAGCAAATCAATGTCTGTGCCCGGTCGAATGGGCAGATGCAAATCAGCCGCCTCTGCCGTTGGCGTGCAGCGCGGATCGACCACAATCATCTTGACGTGGCGGTTTTGCTTGTGGTGTTTACGCAGGCGGTTAAATACGATGGGGTGACATTCGGCGGTATTCGTGCCAATTAAAAACGCGCAGTCGGTTAATTCTAGGTCGTCGTAGCAGCAAGGCGGTCCGTCAGACCCCAAACTTTGAATGTATCCACTGACGGCAGAAGACATACACAGCCGCGAGTTGGCATCAAAGTTATTGGTGCCCAGACAGCCCTTAAACAGCTTTTGGGCCGTGTAGTAATCTTCAGTGACAAACTGACCAGAGCCATACACACAGAGCGCATCTGCCCCATCGGTATGGCGTACTGTCTGAATTCGTTCAACCAGTGTATTGAGCGCTTCATCCCAACTGACTCGGCGAAACGGTTCATCTAGTGAGTCGCGCAGCATCGGGTAGAGCAGGCGATCTTTGTGAATTGATTCGGCAATGGTTGCGCCTTTCACACAGACCATTCCCTGGCTAGAAGGATGAGTGCGATCGCCCTTTACCTTCCAGACGGGAGTTCCCTGATAATCTCGATGAACTGGCTTTCCTGGCTGTGCCGGAGGTGAGAGTTCAAGCCCACATCCGACACCACAGTAAGGACACAGTGTTTTGATGCTGTCTGTCACGGCATTAAAAGGTAGCTTTTGCAGGAGGGCTAGGGTCTAAGGGCTAGGGCGGTAAGAAACAGCCAACAGCCTTACTTCATCCCTCATCCCTCATCCTTTCCCTATACATCGTCATGGGCAAATCGACGATATAAGAAGTCGAGCGCGTGGTTTCGCAGGTCGTAATAATGGGGGTCTTCCATCAGGCGGGTGCGGTTGCGGGGACGGGGAAAGGGAATGTTGAGGATTTCGCCAATCTGGGCGGCGGGGCCGTTGGTCATCATCACCAGGCGATCGCCCAAGAACAATGCTTCATCAATATCGTGGGTGATCATCAGCACGGTGACGCGATGATCGGTCCAGATTTTGAGCAACTCTTCCTGTAATTCCTCGCGGGTAATGGGGTCGAGTGCCCCAAACGGCTCGTCTAAAATCAGCACTTGCGGACGCAGCGCCAGCGCACGAGCGATGCAAACGCGCTGTTTCATGCCGCCAGACAGCTCTTTGGGCTTTTTGTCGGCTGCATCAGAGAGTCCAACCAGCGCCAGGTGATCGCGCACGATCGCCCGTTTTTCTGACTCCGGCTTTTCAGGAAAGACTGATTTCACGCCCAGATAAATATTCTCAAAAGCGGTCATCCAGGGCAGCAGGGAGTAGTTTTGAAACACCACCATGCGATCGGGGCCGGGTTCGGTGATGCGCTTCGTCTGAAGGCGGACTTCACCCTCGGTTGGTTTGCGAAAGCCAGACACCATATCTAGCAAAGTAGATTTGCCGCAGCCGGAGTGCCCGATCAGACAAATAAATTCGCCTTCATGGACGGTCAGGCTAATGCCGTTGAGGACTACATAAGCCCCATCTGGTGTGGGATAGGCTTTGGAAACGTTGTCGATCACCAGGTAAGGATCGCGGTTTAGAGGCGGATTGATATTCAGTTCGGTCGTTTTGAGGGTTTGCATGAGGGTTAGAGGTCGGAGGTAGGAGTTCAGAATTTGCAAGTCGGAGTTTTGAGTTTGGCAGCCGGAGTTTCAGGCTTGGAGGTCGAAGTTTCAAGTGCAGAGCTTGAAGCTTTGGGTGCAGAGGTCGGAGTTTCGAGTGCAGAGCTTGAAATTTGGAGGTTAGAGGCGGAAGTTTTGAGTGCAGAGCTTGAAGTATGAATTTATCAAGCTGTAGGTTGAGTTAAAGTATGGAACCTGACAAATTCAAACCTTTGCATTTGTTGGGTTTCGCAAGCTCAACTAACCTACGGTAGCCCTCATCCCCCATCCCCCATCTCTCATCCTTTGTCCCTTCTCCCTTCTCAACCCACGCCTACCAGAGCATCTAAACTGACTTCTTCAACGCGGACTTCGCGTTTGATGGAGAGGTCATTGAGGTATTGGATGGGGTCGTCGGGGTTGAAGACGGTGCCATCGAACAGGTAAATCGGATGGCGATCGCGCCCCACATCCAACAGCCCCAGCTCTCGCGCAGCCTCACCAAACACATCAATGCGGCGAACGCGATCGAGAACTTCGATCCAGTTTCGAGGGAAGGGAGTGATGCCCCAACGCGCCATTTGGGTCATAATCCACAGCCCTTCAACGTGGTCGGGGCAGTTGGTTTTGTTGACGTAAAACTGGTTGTAGTGCAAGTCCATCTGCGGGGCGCTGCCGTCGCCGCGATCGTAAGGGTCGATGAAGCCAGGGCGAGTGTAGACGGCTTCTGAACCCACGTATTCGGGCTGGCAAAGCAAGTTTAAAACTTCCTGGCGATTGCGGCGATCGTCGCAATATTCGCAAGCTTCCAGTAAAGCTTTGACAAGTGCCAGATGGGTTTGTGGGTACTGATTTGCCCAGTCTTCACGCACACCCAAAACTTTCTCGCAATGACCTTGCCAAATGTCCAGGTCGGTGGCAATCACAAAGCCCAGCCCTTCATGCACCGCACGAGAATTCCAGGGTTCGCCAGCGCAGTAGCCGTCAATGTTGCCCGCTTTCAGGTTAGAAACCATTTGCGGTGGAGGAATCACCGTCAGGTTTACGTCGCGGTCGGGGTCGATGCCGCCTGCCGCTAGCCAATAGCGCAGCATCAGGTTGTGCATGGAGGAGGAATGCACCATTGCCAGGGTGGGAACTTTGTCGGGCGTTTGGGCGATCGCCGCTTTGAAATCTGCCAGCGTTCGTACACCCTGATCGAACAATTTTTTGCTCAGCGTGATCGCGTTGCCGTTGCGCGATAGGGTCAGCGCGGTAATGACGGGAGTTGGCGGTTTGCTATTCATGCCTAGCGTCAGACCGAGAGGCATTCCGGCGACCATTACCGCTCCGTCTAGCCGCTTGGTTGTTACGCCTTCTGCGATCGCCTTCCAGCTTGGCTCTCGGCTCAGGGTCACGTCCTCTAAGCCGTGTTTTTGAAAAAAGCCTTTCTCTTTTGCCACGACTAGCGGCGCACAGTCAGTGAGGGGAATGAAACCTAGCTCCAGGTTGACTTTCTCTAAACCATTGCGGGCGATCGCAGTGGCGTGTTGGAACCTCAGTTTCTTTGCCCGCTTCTGCTGGTTGAGGAAATAGACAATTTCGCCACGCAGACTGTAATAGTTGGGATGGTTAACCACCTCCATACGGCTGCGGGGACGCGGAAACGGCACGTCAACAATTTGACCAATATGGGCTTCGGGACCGTTGGTCAGCATTACAATGCGGTCGGACAGGAGAAGCGCTTCGTCTACGTCGTGCGTCACCATGATGCAGGTGACGTGACTTTCTTCGCAGATTTTCATCAACTGCTCTTGCAAACCGCCTCTGGTTAGCGCATCCAGTGCGCCGAAGGGTTCATCCAGCAGCAGCAGCTTAGGACGAATAGCCAGGGCACGGGCGATCGCCACTCGCTGTTTCATGCCGCCAGAGAGTTGCCCCGGTCGCTTGTCGGCGGCGTGGCGCAACCCCACCATATCGATGTGATGTTCGACAATGCTGCGGCGTTCGCCCTGGGGCAGTTTATTCATTACCCGATTGACGGCTAGAGAGATGTTCTCTCGCACCGATAGCCAGGGCAGCAGCGAATAGTTTTGAAACACCACCATGCGATCGGGCCCAGGTTCTTTCACCTGTCGCCCTTCTAAAATTACGCCGCCGTGTGTAGGCTGATCAAGTCCCGCAACGATGTTGAGCAGCGTAGATTTGCCGCAGCCAGAGTGTCCAATCAGGGTAATGAACTCGCCCTTGCGAATCTTTAGCTCGATATTTCTTAGCGCAACATAGCTGTTGCCATTAGGCATCGGAAAGATGCGATCGACGTGATCAACTTCGACGAAGACTGACATGGTAAGGGGGTAGGTAGTAGGTGGGGAGAGAGGGGAGTTAACCCTGTTTCTGTTCTTCGGGAGCGACGAGTTTTGCGACCTGTCCGACTAGCCAGTCGAGCAGTAAGCCGACTAAGCCGACGTAGATGATGGCGATGATGATGTCGCTGATGCGGGAGCTATTCCAGGCATCCCAGATGAAGAAGCCGATGCCAACGCCGCCAATCAGCATCTCGGCTGCGACAATCGCCAGCCAGGAAAGCCCGATGCCAATCCTCAGTCCAGTGAAAATGTAAGGCACGGTGGCAGGCATGAGAATTTTGAAGAAGTACTCAGTGCGAGACAGGCGCAGCACTCTGGCAACGTTGTTATAGTCTTGGGGAATTTGGCGCACCCCCTCAGCCGTGTTAATGATAATGGGCCAAATGGCCGTAATGAAAATGACGAAGATGGCAGAGGGATTTGCCTGCTGAAAGGCAGCTAAGGAAATCGGCAGCCAGGCCAGCGGCGGCACGGTTCGCAAAACCTGAAAGATTGGGTCGAGGGCGCGAAACATGAAGGTGCTGGTGCCAATCAAGATGCCTAGCCCAATTCCAACAATGGCAGCCAGGGTATAGCCTAAGGCAACCCGTTGTAGGCTGGTGAAGACTTGCCAGAACAGCCCTTTGTCGTTGCCGCCGTTGTCAAAGAAGGGGTTGATGATCAGTTCCCAGGTTTCTTCAACGGTTTGGATTGGGGTGGGTAGGGTAGCTCCCGGTAGGGAGGTAAGAACTTGCCAAATGACCAGGAAAATCAGTAGGGCGATCGCCGGAGGATACAGCACTTTCGCCTGCTTCCCCAACATCGAAACCAAATTTTGGTGGTTACGCTTCGGTCTTGCGTCCAGTCTTGCCGTCATCTCAATGATTCTCCTCGTGGCGGGGTTAAGTAGCTTAGCAGCGTAAACTCAAATCGGCTGTGGGATGGGTGTCTCACCCGTCCGAACAGGCACAGATGCCCAGCCCACAGGGAGTGCAGGTTTAAACCTTCTTGATTTCCAGGCTGTCCAGGTACGCCGTTGGGTTTTCGGGGTCAAACTCCTTACCGTCAAAGAAAGTCTCAACGCCGCGAGAAGTGCTAGCAGGAATGGCCGCTTCCTGACCAATTGCCGTTGCCGCTTCCCGCCACAAGTCCTCCCGGTTTACCGTGTCAACCAGTGCCTGGAGATCCGTATCGGGTGACAAATAGCCCCAGCGCACATCTTCTGTCAGGAACCAAAGGTCATGACTCTTAAACGGATAGGATGCATTCTCATTCCAGAATTTCATCACATACTCGCTTTCGTTCTCCACTCGACCGTCGCCAAAGTCGAAGTTGCCCTTAGACCGCTCCACGATGTCTTTTGCAGGTACGTTAAACCAGGCTCGCTTCGAGATAATGTCTGCCATTTCCTCTTTGTTTTCTGCCTGGTCACACCAAATTTGCGCCTCCATCACCCCTTTGAGCAGTGCCATTGTGGCTTTCGGGTTTTGGTCTACCCAGTCTGCTCGCATTGCGAATGCCTTTTCTGGGTGGTTTTGCCACAGTTGCCCGGTCGTCAAAGCAGAGTAGCCGACGTTCTGATTGATCAACTGAGCATTCCAGGGTTCGCCCACGCAGAAAGCATCCATCGTCCCGGTTTTCATGTTGGCAACCATTTGAGGCGGGGGAACCACAATCGTAGAAGCGTCATTGTCGGGGTCGATGCCGCCTGCGGCTAACCAGTAGCGCATCCACAGGTCGTGAGTCCCGCCGGGGAAGGTGACGGCAAACTTCAGCGGATTGCCAGCCGCCTTCGCTTCGTCTATGTTTGCCCTGAGCAGCGAACTGTCTAGCTGAACCCCTAGCTCTTGGTATTTGCTTGCTACCGAAATTCCCTGACCGTTAACGTTGAGCCGCGCCAGGATGTACATGGGAATTTTTCGACCGTCTGTGACCGTGCCCTCCGAAATCAGGTAGGGCATTGGAGTCAGAATGTGAGCGCCATCGATGCCGTCTCCACCAGACCCTAACACCAGGTTGTCGCGGGTCGTTCCCCAAGAGGCTTGCTTGATCACCTCTACATCGGTCATGCCATATTTGGCAAAAAAGCCTTTTTCCACTCCAATAATTAGCGGTGCAGAATCAGTCAGAGCAATGAATCCTAGTCTTGCGGTTGTTACTTCAGGGGCATCTTCGGGGGCAATCTCGGCGGCAGGAACAGGATCAGAGCTAGCCGTGTTGTTGTTGCTACAGCCATGCAGCCAGAGGCTACCTGCGGTGGCTGCGCCTGCGGTGAAGATGAATTGCCGTCTAGAAAATCTTGCCATTTGCGTTCACCAAGTCCTTTCGGTAAGTAGTCGTTGAGGGTTTAGGAATCTCAGAGTCAGGAAATTTAGGTTGCACAGACCGTCTCCCAAATCAAGTTGAGGTCACGGCTTTCTCCTTCAGATGTGCGCCGAAGTGTTCGACGAGCAAATTTTGCAACACGAGCTTAAGGTCATCACAGGGAATTGATTTCATCACACAGGTGCCGAGGTGCGCGTCTTTGCCTACCTTGCCACCCATGTAAATGTCTACTGCCTCGACGGTTTTGCCGTCCTTGCGGGCTTTGGTGCCCATCAACCCAATGTCGGCAACCTGGGGCTGACCACAAGAGTTGGGGCAACCCGTCCAGTGAATTCGCACGGGTTGGGAACAGGAAACTTCTGCTTCCAGTTCACGGATCAGCCCCAGGGCGCGGTTTTTGGTTTCAATCAGGGCAAAGTTACAGAACTGACTGCCCGTGCAGGAAACGAGCGATCGCTCCAGGGTTGCCGGATGCACTGAAAATCGCTCCAGCAAAGGCTCCTTCAGCAGCAAATCCAGCCGCGAGTCCGACACATTGGGAATAATCACATTTTGCTCAACCGTGAGCCGCAGTTCACCGCTGCCATAGACCTCGGCAATTCTCGCCAGCTCGAACATATCCTGAGCAAACAGCCGACCGATAGGGACGTGTAGCCCGACATAGTTCAAACCGGGCTGCTTTTGAGCATAAACTCCGATGTGATCCCGCTTATCCCAGACGATCTCATCTTTTTCTGCCGCCGTTTGCAGAGACGCGCCCAACTGCCGCTCAACTGCCTCACGGAATCTTTCAACTCCCCATTCGTCGATCAGCCACATCAGCCGCGCCTTTTGCCGATTTGCCCGCAGCCCGTGATCGCGGTAAACAATCAAAATTGCTTGGCACAGCGCCACGACCTGACTGGGATCAACCCAGGCATTTAGCGGGATTGCCGCCTCGCAGCGCTTTGCCGAAAAGAAGCCGCCGACTAAAACATTGAAGCCTAGCACTCCATCCTTAAACGCTGGGACAAAGGCAATGTCGTTGATTTCGGCGTGAACCGAGTTGTCGCGGCATCCAGCGATCGCAATGTTGAACTTACGCGGCAGATTAGTAAACGCCGGGTTTCCTTCGCCGCTGTTTGTGATCATGTCCTGCACCTGCTGCACCAAGTCGCGGGTATCAATGAGTTCATCGGCATCAATTCCAGTGACGGGCGAACCCGTGATATTGCGAACGTTGTCCATACCCGACTGAACGCTAGTCAAACCTGCCTGCTCAAACCGCCGAAAAATATCGGGAATGTCTTCAATCCGAATTCCTCGAAGCTGAAGGTTTTGGCGCGTTGTGATGTCTGCGTTGCCGTCTTCGCCATAGCGCTGTACAACCTCTGCCAGCGTTCGCAGTTGTCCGCTGGTGAGAAGGCCGCTGGGAGTCCGCATCCGCAGCATAAACTTGCCCGGAGTTACGGGGCGAAAGAAAACTCCCAGCCACTTCAATCGATGATCTCGGTCAGTTTCATCCATCGCCTCCCAGCCAATTTGAGCAAATTGCTCGATCTCTTGCTTGACTGCCAAGCCGTCTTTTTCAAGCTTAAATTTCTCAAATTTGTTCAGCGTTGCGGTTGGATTGGTTGCTGTTTCGGTCACGGAACTATCCTCTTGATGCTTGTACCTGAATGCAGCTTTGAGCAAATGTGAAGAGCTACTAAAAATAACTCGAACTAGCCGATTTGTACGAAACTAACTGCTTTAGCGCAAATCGAAACGATTGATGAAATTAGCAGAAAATAGAATCTGAAAAGATGACAGAAGACAACCCTTTTGAAGAGCTTTTAGAAACAACAGCGAATCCATCTAGCGCGATCTAACTAAATTTTCCAAACTTGTCACTAAATGCTTCTAACATTCCAATCTGTGCGTGATTTCTAATTAAGTTATTCGGAGTCAAGCAAGAAATTCGTATCTTTGGTTACAAAACATTTTTTAGTATGAAGTTTTCGCATAATCTTCATGCGTGTCTTACATCAAAAACTTAAACGTCCGCAAAATCAGGATTTCCAATCCTCAATTTGTCTCTTAGCTATTGAGATGCTGCTAACAAAACAGCGTTTTGTTAGATATTTTGCTCCAGCTTAGAGAGATCTTTTCAGGAAGAAGGATGCGATCGCTCCATCCAGCTTTAATCCCACTCGGTCAATCTTTCGCTAGAAAACCTATCTGAGACGACATTCTAAATTCTCAGCATCTTAAAGTTCTTCTCCAAGAAATGACTGGCTAGAGGCTTATTGCCTAAAAGTTAGGAGTTGTATTGCTGATAAGACACAAGCTAGTGTTAGAAATGAGCAAAGGTAAATTTGTAAAATGCTCATCTGACTTCAAACGTGGAGTAAAGGATTAATGGTAGGAATGGCTCAAACTGTTATGCCGTTTCTATATAAAGATGCCTCCTTTAAAGTCTTAAAGAGAAGTGATGTTAGATTTGGATTAAGAGTAGGTATGAAATTTTTGACTCGTTAATACGTAAGGGTATTCAGAACAATAGAGCAGAACCGTATAGCGGGTCACAAAAGCCGTCCCGATATGTACTGATTACATCAGCACCATGCTCAAATCACATCTGATTCCATCACCCGCATCCGTCGAAGTGTATCGGTTTTACGGAATGATGGTACGCAAAACCGACTCGCTAGTACCGAATTGCAGCAGGTTTCAGTCATGGTAAATTCGCTCGACCCCCACTCGCTCCACTCCAGTTCGCCCAATCCATCTGAGAACAATTTGTATGGCGACTCGTGGAGTAACTGCGTGCAACCGCTGTCTGTGCTAGCAAGTCAACATCATCAGGCGATTCCACAAAACAGGTGTGTCCCGGCACTGTGGCTAGACCTGGCGCTAAACCTACTGGTTGAAGGAGATTTTCAGACACGCTGGGATGTAGCAAAGCTGCTGCCCCGATTTGGACCAAATGCGATCGCCCCCCTGATTGAAATTTTGCAAGACGAAGAGACAGACTGGGAACTGCTCTGGTTTACCGTGCGGCTTTTGGGCGAGTTTAACCACGCTGCGGTGATCCCAGTTCTCATCAATCTGCTGAATTCTGAGAGTGAACTCAGCGCTGCCGCCGCTGAGGCGCTGGCAAACCTGGGCAATCAAGCGATCCCGGCTTTGACAGACCTGCTTCCGCTCCCAGAGTTTCGGCTACTGGCAGTGCGATCGCTGTCCCGAATTCGCCACTCAGAAACGATCGTACCCTTACTGAGCATCGTCACCGATCCCCAGCCTGCAATTCGTGCAGCCGCGATCGAGGCGCTGAGCAGCTTTCATGACCCGCGCATTTTTCCAGTGTTAGCTAAAGCTTTGCAAGATCCCGCAGCTTCAGTTAGACAAGAAGCGGTGACTGGGCTGGGCATGAGAACTGTCCAAACAGCAGCCAATCTTGTAGACCTGCTGGCTCCCTATCTAACGGATTTGAATCCGGCAGTTTGTCGGCAAGCGGCGATCGCTCTGGGAAGACTGGGGAACGCTGACGCGATCCAGGCTTTAACCAATACGCTGCGATCGCCCCATACGCCTCTAGCTTTGCAAATCGAGATCGTGCAATCGCTAAGCTGGACGTTCACCGCCGATGTGTTGAGGCAATTTCGCGATATTCTGCCTCGTGCTTCAGCCGAAGTTTACAGCGAAATTGTTACTGCCTTGAGCAAAGTAGAAGAGCCAGCGCTGCGACCTCAATCCGCCAAAATTCTGATTGATTTACTGAAAGTTGAATCATCTATACAGTCGGCTCAAAGGAAGCAGTCTATTGCCCTCAGCTTAGGACGTTTGGGAGCAATCGAGGCTCTAGAACCCCTGATTTGTCTGCTGTCAGACTCCGATCTGAGAGTTCAACTTCACGCGATCGCTGCCCTGAAGCAGCTTGATGCCGATGCGGCACACAAGCGATTGAAAACGCTGGCAGAACAAAATTTGTCAAAAGCGTTACAGCAGGGAGTGGCGATCGCTCTAGCTGAATGGTAAGCTTTGTCTCATCAGATGAAGTTATTTGTCGGTAAATAACTTCAAATACACCATTTCGCTTAAATTATTAAATTATTACTAAAATTCTCATAGAGTGTTATCCATGATTCATCTAAATGAATCACGGAAGCGAATCAACTGAGGGTAGGAGCTTTAGAAAAGCTCTAGATAGTTAAAAGTTAGGTTCAAAAAATTAACTGACGAAGTTCTCAGGTGGCGCTGACTGAGCGATCACCTGCTGAAATAAAGCGTTAAAGGATTGGTTGATGAGTAATACTGAAACCGATACAAGAAACGGACATGGTGGGGAACTAAAGGAGAGAGCGATGAGCAGCGAAAATGAATCTCAAGCGGTTGCGGTTGACGCAACCCACAAATCAGATGAGGCTAACCACATCACCAAGTCTGAACCAGGCGAATCAAAAGGCGCTTCAGGAGAAATTCAGTTTCGCCCATCGGGAGAACTAGCCAATCGCCCCATCGGCCCCAGCGACATCGAAGTTGAGAATGCCCTTAGTATGTCGGGGTACCGCCCGATCGCCGCTAGCAAGCTAAAGATCGCAGGCTACCTGCTGGGAAACCGTCCGATTTCTGCTAGCAATCTGCGGGTCGTAGATATCGACAGCATCCCAGGGCATCGTCCCGTCTTTGCAACGGATATCGAAGTACTGGATGTCGATACCCTACCCGGACATCGCCCCATCGTTGCTAGTAGCCCCGATTTGATGCGAGGCAGTCACCTTCCTGGCAATCGCCCGATCGCTTCCAACGATATTGACGATCCCGACACCACAATGGGCTTCCTCGATTAGAAATCGCCAGTCAATTCAGTTCAGAGTTTAAGCGGAAGCTAAGGTTATGCCTTACTTCCGCTTTTTTACTCGCTACTGCGTTGGCGGCAAGCATTTAGAAGAGCATTTAGTTCAGAAACTCCCTTCCAGGGATTTTTGCCCACTAGCACTCCAGCGATCGCCGCTTCATAGGGATTACGCCCAGTTGTCCGAACAGCAGCGATCGCCTCCTTATTCGACAACCCTCGTCCAAACACCAACCAGGCTGCGAGAATGTGTCCTGTGCGTCCCACGCCGCCAGAGCAGTGAACGACCACTCTCTCTTGCTGCTGCTCGGCTTCTGCTAGAAACGGCAAAACTCTTTGGGTGAGCGTTTCTGGCTCAACCAGGTGAAAGTCCTTGATAGGTGCCCAAAGAACTTTATCTTCCCCAAACTCCTGACGGTAGCTGCCCAGCAGATCAGAATATGGAGTCAGTTGCTCATGTGGCAGTAAACAGCAGACTCGCCGAATTCCTTGCTGACGCATAAACTGAACCCATTCCGAAACTTGTCGTTCAGAACCTGGTTTTGCTGCACCAAACACAATCGGTTCAAATTTAGAGGCTGCCGCAAATCTGTACATAGAATCAGGTAAAGCGGGCAAATTAATTAGAGACGTTTGTACTAATTTAGTTGAAGTTGGGCTAGGATTCTACCCAGGCAGGGCGATCGCCATCTCTTAGAATTTCTGCGATCCCCATTTTTAATTCTTACCCTTCAGCTACCCCCTTCATGCTCGACCTGATTAAACTGGCGCGTCAGATGCAGGACATTAGCCAGCATCTCTCCCATGAAGCAGCAGCAACTCGACAGCGGCTAGAGTTGGCGCAGCAGTTGTTAGAGCAGGCACGCAGCCATCAGGCAGAATTAGTGAAGATGCAGGAAACTTGGGGCGATCGCCTCGGTTTTGCCGCCGCAGAACCCGTCGAACCGCTCGACACCCGCATCGACCTGACCGCTGCACCCGACATTCATACTGTCCTAGCCACAGATGGATCGCAAATCGCGCCCAGCCATCACGAAATTGCTTATTGCTATTTAATCAATGTCGGGCGAGTCGTGCTGCACTACGCCCAAAACCGCCATCCGCTGCTAGATAGCCTACCGGAAGTGTTTTATCGCCCTGAAGATCTGTACATTTCCCGCCAGTGGGGAATTCGTACTGAGGAGTGGATGGGCTATCGCCGAACGGTGTCAGAAGCAACCGTACTGGCAGAATTAGCCACCGGAATAGAAACTCAAAGTCGGGGATCAGCCAGTAAATCTACCTCGTCACTGCAACTTTCGGTGCTGTCGAATCAGCCGCCGCCAACTCTAGCAATGGTAGACGGTTCGCTAATTCACTGGTTTCTAGAGCCGCTGCCTGCGGATGCCCGCGATCGCATCCTGCCTCCAATCCTTCACGCCTGGGATCAGCTAAAGTCCGCGAACGTGCCGCTCGTTGGCTATCTCAGTGCCTCCCGCAGCGGCGAAGCGCTCAACTTTTTGCGGCTGCACACCTGCCCCTACGACACGCCCGACTGCGCGACCCACTGCCCCGGACAAACTGAACAGGCTGCTTGTCAGGTGTTTGGGCCACTGAGAGACACTGCCCTGTGGTCACTGTTGCTCAGCCCCGGTCAACGCAGCCCACTCTGGCGTAGCTCTGCCAAAATCCTTAATCTTTATGGGGATCACGCCATATACTTCTGTTATGCCCACGTTGGCTCAGAAATTGCCCGAATCGAGTTTCCAGCGTGGGTTGCAGAAGACGCAGAATTGCTTAATACTGCGCTCAGCCTTACCCTGACTCAAGTGCAAAAAGGGTATGGCTACCCCGTTGCGTTGGCTGAAGCCCATAATCAGGCCGTTGTGAGAGGAGGCGATCGCGCCCGTTTCTTTGCTCTTTTAGAACAGCAGATGATCTGGGCTGGACTGCGCGGTGTCGGCACGTCTTATAAAGAAGCCAGGAAACGAGGCAGCATCGCCTAGAACCCTTCTGGCTCGTCCATCAGCGTTTCAACCAAAATATCCATTTGCCGCTGCTGGCGAGAGAGAAAAATTTCACACTCGCGGAGATGCTCAACAGCGGTGGCAAACTGTTCAAACACATCGGCTAGCTCCATTTCACCCATCTCAATGCGAGTGATAATCGCCTCAACCTGAGTGACGGTTTGCTCATAGCTCCAATCTTCTGAGCTTTGAGCAGCAGGAATTGCCTTGTTCAAGTTGGCATTCAAATTTTTAGAATAAGCCGTGCCAGGAGAAGTTGAATCATTCATAGTGGATTTTGATGCAGTGGGTCATGGGTTGAACTAGAAATTTCTGAAACTTTGACTTTGATTTGTCCTTGAGCCAATTGGACGATCAGGTCTTGTCCGGGGGCGAGTTCTGCGGGCGATCGCACCACTCCCCCATCCGTCTGTCGCACCACCGCATAACCACGCTGCAAAACCGCTTTTGGATCTAAGGTAATCAGCTTTTGGCGTAGAAGCTGACAGTGTTGATTGGCCTGCTGAAGCTGTTGAGCGGTTCCATGCAGCAGCCGTTGACGCAACCAGGCGATCGCCTGAGTTTCTTGCTGGATCTGGCGATCGGGCTGAAGCCGTCGCAACCGTTCGCGCAGTCGATGCAGATGGTCATAGCTGGCGGTAAGTCGATGCTCAATTGCCTGAGCCAATGCCGTTACTCGCTCTTGATGCTCACTTAGCAAATCGGCTAGCTCTGGTACAGTTTGCTCTGCTGCGGCTGTTGGCGTGTGGGCACAGACATCAGCAACCAAGTCAGCCAATGACTCATCGCGCTGATGCCCGATCCCAGCGACGACCGGAATGGGACAAGTGGCGATCGCCCGCACCACTCCCTCATCGTTAAAGCAAGCCATATCCTCGATCGCACCACCCCCCCGCGATAGGATCAGCACCTCCGCCCGCCCGTCTCGCTCAACCCGCTGAATCGCGTTCACAATCGAAGCCGGAGCCTGATCTCCCTGTACCAGAGCCGGAGAAAACAGTACACGCAACCCTGGATAGCGACGTTTCAAAGTGCGCTTGATGTCGCCCCAGGCAGCCGCTTGAGGGGAAGTGACGACAGCGATCGTTTGTGGATGGGCAGGCAAAGATCGCTTACGTTCAGAATTAAATAGTCCCTCCGTTTCTAATCGCAGCCGTAGCTGGCGATAGCGCAGTGCCCGTAAACCTTCGCCTGCGGGTAATGCCTGCCAGACCATTAGCTGATAATTGCCTCGCTGCGGATGCACGTGAATTCGCCCCAAAATGATGAACTGCTCTCCCTGAACGGGCACAGTCGCCAGCTTAGTTAGCTGACTGTTCCACACCACACAGCTAATTGCTGCCTTTGCATCCGGGTCTTGCAGCGTAAAAAACAGCCCACTGCGATAGCGACTGGCGCTAGAGACTTCCCCTGTCACCCAAACCTGCCGCAACTGGCTGTCCTGTTCCAGCAATTCCTGAATGTAAGCTGTCAGCCCTGCCACTGACAGCGCTGTATCAGGAACTAGCAGATGAGGAAGATTAAATGTCATTCTTCAAAGGAAATAAAACCTACAGTGTCAAGATTTATGAACGCTTAAGGAAAGCATTTCAAGCCGTTTGAGTCAACAAGTCCGTTCCAGACAAGTCTAAAGTGCCTAATGCTAAATTTTTGCTCAACTTTCTGCTTGAAATCAGGACAACAATAAAAGAGCAGCAAGTGGGAAAAGAGCGGTTGGCGCAAAAAACTTACCCCACGCAAGCCAGAAACCGATCTAGATTCAGGATGAATGAGGTATTGAATAAGCAGCAACAGCACACCACTGAATGCAGTTCATGCCGAAATCCTTACTAGTACGTTTGTATGCAATTAAAGCTCAAATACCTTACAATAGACAAGATTAACTGGTTACAGCGTAACCAGATTTGGACAGGTTAGACAGTAGGCTAGACTGCACCATGCAACTTTAAGCCTTTATCTTGCTGCCCTACCCTCATCTCACGCATCCCTCGCTCACGCCCAACTTCAGCCTAACTTCAATTTACATCCGCTTGTTGTTTCTTGTCTGGCGGCGGGAAGCCTTGAATATAAACTTGCTTCCCTGTAAATTTTATTGACCCCTGTACTCTCCACACATCCTGTTTTGAGGCGCTAATGGCTAAAACCAGCAGTGAAGATTCTGAAAAAACAAAAGCTCTAAATTTGGTACTCAACCAGATTGATCGAACTTTCGGTAAAGGTACCATTGTGCGGTTGGGTGATGCCACTCGCATGAAGGTAGAAACAATCCCCAGTGGTGCCCTAACGCTCGACTTGGCACTGGGGGGCGGTTTACCCAAAGGGCGAGTAATTGAAATCTATGGTCCAGAAAGTTCTGGTAAAACGACGTTGGCGCTTCATGCGATCGCCGAAGTCCAAAAAGCGGGCGGAATAGCTGCTTTCGTTGATGCCGAACACGCTCTCGACCCCACCTACTCTAAGGCGTTAGGCGTAGACATTGAAAATCTGCTAGTTTCTCAGCCTGATACAGGTGAAGCCGCCCTAGAAATTGTCGATCAGCTTGTGCGCTCTACTGCGATCGATGTAGTTGTGGTAGACTCCGTTGCAGCACTCGTCCCCAGAGCCGAGATCGAAGGGGAAATGGGCGATGCTCACGTCGGCTTGCAGGCCAGGCTAATGAGTCAGGCGCTTCGCAAGATCACGGGCAACATTGGCAAGACTGGCTGTAGCGTCATATTTCTGAACCAGTTGCGCCAAAAAATTGGCATCTCCTACGGCAACCCCGAAACCACAACGGGTGGTAATGCGCTCAAATTCTATGCGTCGGTCAGGCTCGACATCCGCCGGATTCAGACTTTGAAGAAAGGGACGGAAGAATTTGGTATCCGTGCCAAAGTCAAAGTTGCTAAAAACAAAGTTGCTCCACCTTTCCGAATTGCCGAATTTGACATCATTTTTGGTGAAGGAATCTCCACTTTTGGTTGCTTGATTGATCTGGCAGAGGAAACTGGAGTCGTCGCTCGGCGAGGAGCCTGGTACAGCTACAACGGTGAAAATATTAGCCAGGGTCGCGATAACGCAATTAAGTACATGAAGGAGAAGCCTGAATTTGCCAAAGAAGTTGAGCAAAAGGTGCGCGAAAAGTTAGAGATGGGCGTTGCAGTCTCAGCAACAACCGTAGCGCCAATGGACGAAGGCGAGGAAGAGGAATACGTCGAGGAAGAATAAAAGCGCATAGGGGCTTAGCAGTAGTGCCAAGCCCCTGTGCGTTGGTAAAGTTTTTAGGAGTGTGTTTGAACTTTTGCGTAAATGCAGACATTCTGCTTGCATTTACACAAAAGTCTAATGAGTCTCTTTTTAGAGCTTGCGCTGATATTCTTCTAGAAGCTCGACGAGATTGCTTTGAACTGAGGTGGGCAGCAGGTCTGACAAAGGAACTTCACGCTTACCGCCGCCAAGCTTTACGGAGATATTGCTTAAGGTTTCCGCTACTTTACTTTGATCAATGCTGCTGTCAGTCAGCATCGGGTAAAATCTTTCTGCTAAAACTGTGTGCAAATGGGCATCTCTAAGATAAAGATGCCATTTTGCTACATCAATATAAATGTTTTCACCGATTTCTGCTGCTAGCGATTCAATCGCCTCTGTTGTACCGGGTTGAGCCATTGCAATTTACCTAATTCGTCTAAGCTTGAGCGGAGACAATGCTCTACTCAGCTACAGTCTCAACCTAACGTACCCTAGAAGGGCGATCGCCTTGCTCTAGGAGGATTTAGGTAATTCGTCTGAAGCAGCTGAGTTGGAATAGTCAGCGATCGCAAAAATATATACTGCGTGGACAGTTATTAGCAGCAGCCATCCACCCGTCACCCAAACTGTCCAAGTCCAGTTTTGAGATTGAAGTGTGCGGACAAACCAGAGTCCAGAGTTGGTCGCCGCAAAAATTGCAACATGAGTGGCAAAATTCATTCGATCATCTAACCGACGATATGCGGGATCTTTGCGGTTGGGTTCACGAGGCCAACGAGGGGGCATGGGCTAAATCAGGTTAAATAGGACTAAACAACCGAGTATCTGAAGCAAACTCTTTTCTCTATTGTAGTAGTACGCGCTGTCTGCTCAGAAGTTGGTGATTACAGATTTGTGACTAGTGCGATCGCTCCTCCAGCCAAGCCTGTAGCTCAACTACACTCGTAAAATCTAGCAGTGCTTCAACCAAAACTTCCAAGCTAGGTAGCGACAGATTATTGATGAGAGAACGCACTCTATCAGGAAGTTCACCAAATCGCTTTACTAGCAAACGGTTAACCAGATTAACCGCTTCTTCCTGTCGTCCTTCCTGTCGTCCTTCCTGTCGTCCTTCCTGTCGTCCTTCTTCCTTGATTTCTCGATAAACCCTAGTTTCTTTCAGCGTGATGTCTAGCATCGCTTCTATTTCTACTCGGCTTAGTTGTTCAAATCGGTAGGTCATGATGGTTATAACCATCTCAATTATCGCACGGCTATTTGGTGGCGATAGCTCCGAATGAGTCCGGCTCAGCAGATATCGAGCTTCCTCTGGAGCTTGATCTTCCTCTACTGTGGTTAGTACCATGACTGCTATCCACAGTGGCAACTGGCGAATCTCGCCTAACTCGTTCAGATATACCCGGTGTACCTGCTCACTACTTAATAGCCCCCGATGCGGATGCAGATCGCTTTGTTCAATATTGCGAGAGGGATAAATGACTACCACTTGCCAATCGCTAAACCGAACACGATTGCGGTAAAAATACAGTGACGACTCAGCAAAGATGCGTTCGTAAAGCTGCTCATCCTTTTGAAATTGAACTTCGCAAAAGTAAACGACTCCTGCACCCTGACTTGGGGGTGGCAGAAACACGCCGTCGATCTCAAATCTTGGTTCTTTGATTGCTACAGAATCGAACCGATAGGCTTCGGCATTGGTGGGAGGATGAGACAGAAGCGCAAACAGAAGAGTGGGGGATTGTTGAAACAGCTTGTAAAAAATCGAATCGCGTCGCATGAAGCAATTTTTTGAATGCCGCAGGTGCCCTGTCTCCGGATTGAAAGACAGATAATGAATGATAACCTCATTCCCAAAATGAACGACAGACGAATTCTAATTGGGATAGGCGGTGGCATTGCTGCCTATAAAGTTTGCGAAGTGATTTCAACGCTGGCAAAGGCTGGCGCTGAGGTTAGAGCGATTGTAACTGACTCGGCGCAGGAATTTATTACACCACTAACGATCGCCACCCTTAGCCGACATCCAGCTTACACCGATCAAAGCTTTTGGCAGCCTACTCACTATCGTCCTCTACATATTGAACTAGGGGAGTGGGCAGAGGTATTTGCGATCGCCCCTCTCACTGCCAACACACTAGCAAAACTCACTCACGGTCTGGCAGACAACCTGCTGACCAATACCGTCTTGGCTTCTGCTTGTCCGGTGCTGTTAGCTCCAGCGATGAACACTGAGATGTGGCAACAACAGTCTGTTCAGCGGAATTGGCGGCAGGTACAGGCGGACGGGCGCTACCATACCGTTGGACCAGTAGCAGGACTATTGGCGTGCGATCGCATTGGCAAGGGTCGCATGGCAGAACCCAGCGAAATTTTGGCGCAGTTGCGATCGCTCTTGCATACAGGCGGCAAACGCGATTTGGCTGGCAAGCAGATTTTGATTAACGCGGGCGGTACCCGTGAACATTTTGATCCCGTGCGGTTTATTGGCAATCCCTCAACTGGAAAGATGGGGGTCGCTCTGGCACAAGCGGCATTTCATCGAGGTGCAGCGGTAACGCTGGTTCACGCACCCATGGAGGCACATCTGCTGGCTTCCTTATCAGGAGTGCGGCTAGTTTCTGTCACCAGTGCCGCAGAGATGCACCAAACGATGCTGAATTACTTTACAGACGCAGACTGGACGATTCTAGCGGCAGCAGTAGCAGATGTGAAGCCAACCGACTACAGTTCTATGAAATTGCCAAAGCGATCGCTTCCCACCACTCTACCCCTATCGCCCGTGCCCGACATCGCCGCTGATTTGGGCGATCGCAAACGTCCTCATCAGCGCTTGATTGGCTTTGCCGCGCAAACGGGTGACATTTTGCCCCCTGCTCTAGAGAAGTTGCGGCGCAAGCAGTTGGATGCGATCGCCGCTAACCCGGTTGACCAACCCAACAGTGGCTTTGGCAGCGACCAAAATCAGGCAGTTTTCTTAGATAAATCAGGCAACAAGCAGGCGATCGCCCCATGCAGCAAGCTAGAAATGGCGCATTGTCTGTTGGATTTTGTGCAAGGAATAAGTTGAAGAGGGAATGGTAATGAATGGAATCTTTGCTTAATGAAGCAGGAATTTTGGGGGAGTGAGCCAAAATAGCTGGCTTTGTCCCACTGGGGTTTCAGCTTGGGGTAAAAGCAAGCCCACTACTCCTGCCTTCTTCAGCACAATCTGCCGTCTGGATTCACCCCAAATCAGGGTTTCTGCCCAATCTCCTAAATCAGGCTGATGACCGACTAATGCCAGTTGCGTTCCACCAGACTGCCACTGGTTGAACCAGGTTAACCAATGGTTAAAGTCTCCTGCCGGGGCCAGATCGTCTGACTCTTCCAGGCGATCGCTTAACCCCACAGATTGTAAAATCTCAGCGGTCTGCCTTGCCCGCACCAACGGACTGGTCAAAATCAGGTCAAAGCGCAAGCCTAACTCGTATAGCCGTTCAGCAACTTTCGTCGTTTTGTGCTGCCCTGCTTCAGTGAGGGGGCGATCGCCATCTTTCGGATAGGTGCCTCTCTCCGCCGCAATGCCGTGACGAATTAGATAGAGTTGAGTCGATTCAGTTGATTCAGCCACAGTTATCAGACCCTTATCAAACCATTCAAGCGTTAAGCCGTGCGAATTACGCCATCTTCCGGGTCAACCAACCTTAACAGCTTTTGCTTAACCTGAGCATCAAACACTTCCCATTTAATTCGGGTGTATTCAGAATTTTCGTTGAAGCCAGAGAGAAAGCCCATTGGAATCTCAAAGCCCCCTGCCATTGCCCGACCGCCACCAAAAAAGCGTCCCTGCGTATCTTGCCCAAACGCTTCTTTAATAAATTCATCGGGGTCGAGGGTGATCTTGCTGGTGCGAAGGGAGCCGATGACAACCTCTAGATCCTCATCTTCATCATGAACAATGCCGTAGACGACAGCCGTATGCACATTCTCCTCTGTCACTAGAAAATCAGCCGCTTGAGGAATTGCATCTCGGTCGTCGTAGCGCAGATAGCCGACTCCGGCAATCGAAAAACTGTTTTGCAGAATGCGGTTTCTAAGCGATCGCTCAATCACATCCATCACCCGTTTTGAGCGAGAAGCTTGCAGCACAGAATTGAGTAACTGGCTGTCATAAAATCGGCTGAGATAACCCGCTGCCAGAAAGTCCTCCTCCTGAGCCTGCATCAAACGGTTTGTGTCAGAACGCAATCCGTGCATGAGTGCAGTCGCGCACTTGATGTGTTCTCCGTTGCTGTTGTCTAGCTTTAGCAGCCCAGCTTGCAGATATTGAGTCAAGATGGTAGCAGTGGCGCGAGTGTGAGAACGGATATCAGAAAACTCTGCCTCCAAATCTCCCTGAGAACTGTGATGGTCGATGACCACAGCTACGGGAACGTTGGCTTGCTGTACCAGAGGCATCAGTTGGGTTGTCGTACCCTGGTTGTCAATAAAGACAACCCCCTGGTAAACCGAAAAGTCTTTTTCGCGAGCCGCTTGCAGTGACCAGCGCTGCACAGGTAAGGTCGTTAGCTTGACCAGGGCAATATTTTCTTGGTGGCTTAGAGTACCTGCGTAGACAATATCGCAGCGGATACCAAACTGCTGAGCAATCAGCTTATAGGTCCAGGCACAGGAGAGCGCGTCAGGGTCAGGAAAATCTTGCAACACCACTAATTGGCGATCGCCTCGATGCTGTTCCAAGACTTGTCGTAAAACTTCCACTTTATGTTCGGTGAGTCGTCGCCCTTGCAGATTTAAAGTTGCTTGACCAACTTCCGCTCCCGAATATTCGGTGTCTTCATAATCGACTACTCGGCTTACTAGCTTAGAACCCGCCAAACTGGGTTCCGTCATGGACACATCGTTAGTCGATACAAGCGAGTTGGGTTGCATAAGCACAGGTGTAAAAATTGGGCTGGCACTTTTAGCAGAGTAGCGTTTCAGCTAAGCAACAGCCCGGTTGAGGATTCTATCTTTGTACTTCGATCTTCGCAAAAAAACAGAAATCTGACATCCCGTCTTTAGGAGCATATCCCGACAAATTTTGGTTAAAAAATCCTGTATCCTATGGCAGAAATTGCAAACTTTACGCTCCTAGATACCAATCACGTACTTCTGCCACTCTTGGTGTACTCCGCTCTTGATGTGCTTAGTCACCTCAAAGTAAAGACCACTGTACGGCTTGTGCGGGGGATGACGCAGCGGCATATTGGCTTCTTTAGGAGTGCGGCTACCTTTCTTAACATTGCAGCGGACACAGGCAGTGACAATGTTTTCCCAGGAATCTCCGCCGCCTCGCGATCGCGGAATTACGTGGTCAAGCGTCAGATCATCTCCAGCATATCCGCAGTATTGACACGAGTGACTGTCTCGATGAAGGAGATTTCGACGGGTCAAAGGAATCTCCTTGTAAGGCACTCGCACATAGTGCCGCAGCCGGATTACCGTTGGCAAAGGCAACTCAGCGTAGACGATTTTGCCATTATGCTCGACCTGTTCTGCCTTTCCCTTGATCAGCAGAACGACCGCCCGTCGCCAGCTCGTGATGTTAAGCGGCTCATAGGAGGCATTCAGCACCAAAACCTTGCCCATTATGGCTCAGTAAGAAGAGGGTTTTACAGATAGTAACATGGACAGCCAAACTCTGGGGAATTACTGGGATCATTTAAGGCGGGTCGATACAGATTGGTTCGCAATATTTCTTGGCTTCAACCCAAATTGAAGTTTACTTTCAGTCCTGATTTCGCTCCAACCGTATCTGTTTAGCAAACGTCAAATCGATTACTCTAAAAGCGCATCTCCTGTGGGTTTGAGCTTACTCCTGAGTATTTACAATTTTTGACATTCATAGGTAAATATAGCAATCCCTTAGGGGCTTTAGCCTGCTGGTGTGGCTTAGTGTGAGTGATGAAGGAGTGAATTGCAATGTTGAGTTGGGAGAAATCTTCCAGTGTTGCCCCAATGAAGCGAGAGCGGGCCTGGGTGGAAATTGACTTGGCGGCGCTGGCTCATAATGTGCGGCAGTTAAAGCGGTTGTTGTTGCCTGCGACTGAGCTAATGACGGTGGTAAAAGCCGATGCCTATGGGCATGGAGCTGTAACAATTGCCCAAACTGCTTTGCAGTGCGGTGCAACCTGGCTGGGAGTAGCGACGATTCCAGAGGGAATTGAATTGCGAGAAGCTGGGATCACCGCTCCGATTTTGCTGTTGGGGGCGACGAATACGCCAGAACAGGTACGAGCGATCGCCCGCTGGCAGCTTCAGCCTACCCTCGGCACGCCCAAGCAGGCTTTAGTTTGTGCTGAAACCTTAAACCAGTCTACTCACCATTCACCGTTTCCCGTTCACCTGAAGCTGGATACAGGGATGTCTCGGCTGGGCGCACCCTGGCAGCAGTCCGCCGAGTTTGTGCAGTTGGTACAGCGATTGCCCCAGTTGCAAATCGTCAGCCTTTATTCTCATTTGGCAACGGCAGATGATCCTGATGAGACGGTAATGCGGCAGCAGCAAGCCCGATTTAAGCAGGCGATCGCCCAAATTCGCTCTGCTGGCATTCCCCTACCCCGCCTGCATCTTGCCAATTCTGCTGCAACTCTGGCTGATGCAGACCTGCACTATGACCTAGTGCGAGTTGGGCTGGCGACCTACGGACTTCACCCCGCCCCTCATCTTCAGTCCAAGATTGACCTGAAACCTGTGCTGCAAGTTAAAGCCAGGGTAACTCAGGTAAAAACACTTCAGCCGGGGACGGGCGTTAGCTATGGCTATCAGTTCATCGCCGATCGCCAGATGCCGTTAGCAGTTGTTGGGATTGGCTATGCTGATGGCGTTCCGCGTAACCTTTCTAATCGCATCGACGTACTCATTCGCGGACAGCGAGTTCGCCAAATCGGGGCAATCACGATGGATCAACTGATGCTCGACGTAACCCATCTGCCCGACTTACAGGAAGGAGAAATCGTCACGCTGCTGGGGCAAGACGGCAAAGAACAGATTTCAGCAGAGGATTGGGCGACTTTACTCAATACGATTTCCTGGGAGATTCTGTGCGGCTTTAAGCATCGCCTCCCCCGACTGACGGTAAATCAGCCCGTTCCGCTCCAGATTTCCCAGGTTAAGGAATCAGACCTTGAGCCTCATTTGGAGCCTGAAACTGTGGCGCGGTCTAGCTCCCTGGATAGTTGACTGGAAACCGAACTGGCAGATGGGCTAGTTCTCTCGCCAACTGACTGGGCGAGTAAGCGACTGTACAAATTACTCAGTTGGGAGGCAACCCCATCCCAACTGAAATATTGTTCGACGCGGGCACGGGCTGCTTGACCCAGGCGATCGCCCAGTCCAGGTTCAGTTAAAACGCGATCGATCGCTGCGGCAAACGCGGCATCATCCTTCACCGGAACCAGCAGCCCCGTTTCTTCTGGAATTATCGTGAACTGAAACCCGCCCACGTCGCTAGCCACAACCGGAATGCTGCAGGCCATCGCCTCAATTGCCACCAGTCCAAACGGCTCATAGTGGCTGGGCGTAACGCACACATCCGATGCGGCATAGAAAACTGGTAGCTCAACATCACCCACCCGACCAGGGAAGTGGGTGAACTCAGTCATGCCCAGTTCGGCGACGATTCCCTCAATGCGATCGCGCTCAATTCCGTCGCTGTAACCGGGACGGCTGCCACCGCCAATAATCAGCTTTAGCTTTTCTTTACCGCGCAGTTGAGAGCGCCCCACTGCCCGCACAAGCGTCTCGATTCCCTTGCGACGGTCAAACCGCCCGACATAGAAAACCACCTTCGTATCGGGATCAATCCCTAATTGCTGCCGTGCGTCGGCGCGAGAGACGGAGCCAAACTTGCAAATATCCGTGCCGCAAGGAATGATTTCAATGTTGCCTCTGAGGGAAACGAGCGATCGCAAATGTGCCTGCTCCTGTGGACTGGTAGATACCACGCACTCAACCGTTTCTAGACAGGCTTTCTCGGTAGACAGGCGAGTAGAGGCGATCGATGGAATCTGGTCAACAGACTGATACTTCACCGCTCCAACAGAGTGATAAGTATGCACCTGCTGAATCGGTTGAAACTTTTTCAACTCCATTCCCACCCACGACGACAGCCAGTAATTAGAATGAACGATAGGGTAATAGACTTTAGCCTGCTGCTGAAAGCTGAGAAATTCCTGCACAAAAGCGGGCAAATATTCAAAAAGCTCATCTCTTGGAACAAACTCAGCCACCCCAGCAGTCAGGCGAATTGTGCGGCAGTTGGGAGTGTGTTCAACAATCTCAGGCTGGTCGGGGCTGACCCGCCGGGTAAACATATCGACCTGCCACCCCAACCTTGCCAGAGCTTCACCAACCTGACGAACGTAAACGTTCTGCCCTCCAGCCTCTTCCCGACCGATATCGATCGCGGGGTCGCCGTGAACGGAGATCAAGGCGATGCACTGCTTATTTGGAGAAAACATGATTCGCTTTATTGAATTCTACGATCGCCCTCAAGTGGCTAAACACGTAGCTTTCACAGCTTAAAACCACAGCTTAAAAACTTAGTTTAGAAACTGGTGAAAGCCGCAGATTCAAGCGTTGAACTTGAGTAAAAAGCACAATCAAAAGACGTGTGCCTCTGCTTTGGACATTACCTTAACATTGCTTAGTACTTTTGCATAGCCAGGGGTCAACCAATCCCCAGCAGACTCCCAAACAAACCAAAAATATTCCATAAATGTCGTTGAGCTAAAGCGCGAAGAGAGGCTGTCTGATAGGCTGAGATGAGGTTTAAGAGAGATTGCTTGTGACTAACCCCCGTGTCCTCTGTCTCGGCGAAATTTTGTTTGATTTGTTGTCTGACCAACCTGGACGACCGCTTGAGCAAGTGACTTCCTGGACTCCGTACCCAGGCGGCGCACCTGCAAACGTTGCCTGTTCCCTTGTTAAGCTTGGCACCAGCGCCGGATTTATCGGCTGTGTCGGGGAAGATGAACCAGGGCAAACGCTAGTCGATTTGCTCAAAGAGATTGGCGTAGATGGGTCTGGCATTCAGCGCCACCCAACGGCTCCAACTCGCGAAATTTATGTTGTGCGGACTGACACTAACGATCGCATCTTTGCTGGATTTGGCGATCGCGACACAGCCGAGTTTGCAGACACCCGACTCCGGGCAGATTCTATACCTGTAGAACTGTTCGATGCCGCCGATTTCCTTGTATTAGGAACGCTAGAGCTAGCCTACCCCGAAACGCGGCAGGCGATTGAGCGGGCGTTAGAGCTAGCAGAACAGCACTACGTCAAAATTTTGGTAGACGTAAACTGGCGACCGATGTTCTGGCAAGACCCAGAAGCCGCCAAGCAACCCATTCAAGACCTGATGAAGCGGGTTGACTTTCTCAAACTCTCTGAAGAGGAAGCCGACTGGCTGTTTGATACCCAAGATCCAGGCATCATTGCCCATCGGCTAGATGATGTCGAGGGCGTGTTAGTAACGGCTGGCAGTCAGGGCAGCGCCTATTGCTTGAGCGACAACGAAGGCAAACTACCCGCCTTCTCGGTTGAGGCAGAAGACACGACCGGAGCCGGAGATAGCTTTGTCGCGGGCTTTCTGCATCAAGTTTGCCAGAACGGAGTTCAGTCGCTGAGCGACCCCAATGAGGCAAAGCGCACTGTCACCTATGCTAGTGCAGTAGGGGCATTGACCACGCTGCGGGCGGGAGCGATCGCCGCTCAGCCCACCGCCGCCGAGGTAGAAGCTTTCCTTTATCTGAATCAGCAATAACTCAACAGGTTTATCCTTATGGCTTCCATTCAGACTGCTCCATCCGTCTCAGCCGATTTTCCAGAACTAATCGAGGGATTGCCTAACATCAGCGGTTGGGAAGACCAGGTGCAAGCGGTGACTCAGCAAAACCAGCCCGTTTTCTTACCCCACACCAATATTCGGTTAGAAGATGTGACAGCGGCGTTTGCGATCGCCCTGCATATGCATCAGCCTACCGTTCCCGCTGGCGCAAACGGGGAGCTAATCGGGCACCTGCAATATATGTTTGAACATACCCACGAGGGCGACAACCACAACGCGGGGCCGTTTTCCTGGTGCTATTCCCGCATCGCCGACTTTATTCCCGAACTGGTGTCTCAGGGCTGCAATCCTCGCGTCATGCTCGACTATTCCGGCAACCTGCTCTGGGGGCTGCGGCAAATGGGGCGGGGCGACATTCTAGAAAACCTGAAGCGCGTCACCTGCGACCCCACCTACCAGCCCTACGTGGAGTGGCTGGGAACCATGTGGAGCCACGCCGTTGCGCCGTCTACCCCGATCCCTGACCTGAAGCTACACATTCAGGCGTGGCAGCATCACTTTGCCGCAATTTTTGGTTGGGAAGCGCTGGCTCGTGTCAAAGGCTTCTCGCCGCCAGAAATGCACCTGCCAAACCATCCTGATACGCTGTATGAGTTTGTCAAAGCATTAAGAGAATGTGGCTATCGCTGGCTGCTGGTGCAGGAACACGCCGTAGAAACGCTAGATGGTCAATCGCTGAGCCACAAACACCTGCCCCACCGTTTGATTGCCCGTAATTCTCACGGTGAAGAGATTAGTATCGCCGCCTTGATTAAAACTCAGGGTTCGGATACCAAGCTGGTGGCGCAAATGCAGCCCTACTATGAGGCAAAAACGCTGTCCCGGCAGCAGCTAGGGGGAATCGCAGTGCCGCCGCTGGTGTCGCAGATTGGCGACGGCGAGAATGGCGGCGTGATGATGAACGAGTTCCCTGCTGGCTTTAAGAATGCCTGGTATGACATGGCTCAGTCGGGCGGCGGCAAAACAGGTGTAGTTGGGCTAAATGGAACTGAATATCTGGAGTTAATTGAGGCGGCAGGCGTTCAGTTGGCGGATTATCCTCTCTGTCAGGCAGTAGGACAGCACCAGATCTGGCAGCAGATTGGAGAAGGTGTACTCAGTCCAGAAGCGGTGAGTGGGGCGATCGCCCACCTCCAGCAAACCAACCCCAACTTTCACATGGACGGTAGCTCCTGGACGAATGACCTGAGCTGGGTCAAAGGCTACGAAAACGTCCTCACGCCGATGAATCAGTTGAGTGCCTTGTTCCACCAGACCATTGATCCGCTGCTGGCAGACGATCCGTCGCTTACCCACCAGCACCGCTACCGCAATGCGCTGCTATATAACCTGCTGTTGCAGACCAGTTGCTTTCGCTATTGGGGGCAGGGCACCTGGACGGACTATGCACGAGAACTGTACCGACGCGGAGAAGCCATTCTACAAGCCGACTTCTAGCACTAGCAGGTTGGGTGAAGCAAAGCGCAACCCGACATCCCCTTCAGCAAGGGTGATCCCATCCAAACCGCAGGCCATATCCTGCAAAACTAATCACGACCTAAGGACTGGTCTAAGCTACCTCGTCGTTATTCGGGCTAACCTCACTGCTAGTGAAGCTGGTTTCGTGACTGGTGAGGCTGGCTTCGGGGCTAGTGAAGCTGGCTTCGTGACTGGTGAAACTGGCTTCGCGGCTGGTGAAGCTAGCTTCGCGGCTGGTGAGGCTGGCTTCGCGGCTGGTGAAGCAGACCTCATATTCAGTTACGCACCGTTGCATTTAGATGGGCAAAGCAGAGTGTGCCCATCTAAATGCAATTCTTGAACAGATGGGCACGGGCGATGCCGCTTGCCCATTTTACGCGGATTGAATAACCTGTGGGGTAGGTGTCTCACCTGCTCAGAAGGGCAAGATGCCCATCCCACAACAAGACACCTACAGGACTTACGCACTTAAAGCCTGAAACTTTGATCCCCCCTAGCCCGCCCTTGAAAAGGGGGGAAATCCGGAAGCCCCCTTTTCAAGGGGGTTTTGGGGATCTAACTGCGTAAGTCCTAACCTATTCCGCAAAACTGCATAGTCTGTTTAATTTCCAATCCTAGCCAAGCTTTAAGCAGAACCTGAGTGCTGAGCGAAGTCGCGATCGCAAAACCGGCCGTACTAGAATCAAAACAGTGCTTGTAAAGTGCTTGTAGGAGTCAAGCAGGGCTGTTGCTCAACTGGCAACCAGAGCCAACGTTGCCTGGAAGAGGCCCAATCTTGCCCCACTTCTAAAGGAAGTATTCTATTTAACTCAGGTTCGGCTACTTCGGATTAATGTAAGTCCAATGGCTTGCTGGAAGGTGGTGATATCTTGTTAAGAATGAACGACTTGGAACGGTGTTATCGAGTGCTAGACCTGGAGCCTGGAGCATCCCTGGAGGAAGTGAATCAGGCTTACAAGGATTTGGTTTTCATCTGGCATCCCGATCGCATTCCGCAAGACAACCCGCGTCTGCGGCAAAAGGCGCAGGAAAAGCTAAAGGAAATTAACCAGGCACGAGATCGGTTGCGATCGCACCAAAGCACTCAATCCAGTCAGTCCAATTCGTCCACCTCTAAGACCACCCAGGCGCAGGCTCGGCGAGAACCCATTCATCCTCGCTATTACTATCAGCCTCCCCCTCGTCCTTATTACCAACCCCCGCAAACTCGCCATCAACCTCCAAATCAGACTTCTTATAGGCAAGATTCTTACCAGAATCGCGACCAGCAGCCTTCTGAGTCCCAGCAGTTTCGTCACAACCCATCTCGAACCAGTCAGCAAACCCACCGTCAGGCTCAGTCATCTCAAACCTACTCACAAGCTCAACCCCCTAGCTCGGCGCAAACTCACTCGTTTTCCACTCAGCCTACTTATCCATCTGCTCAGCGTCAGCCCAAATCCCAGGCTCCTGATCTGAGTGGGTCAAACCTGAGTGGGTCAGACCTGCGCGAAAAAGATCTGTCGGGTAGAAACCTGAGCAACGCCAACCTGAGCGGTGCCAACCTGACCGATGCATTTCTGCACAACGTCAACTTAAATGGTGCAAACTTACAGGGAGCAAACCTGTTTCGAGCCAACCTGCTTCAGGCCAACTTGAGTAACGCCGACCTGAGAGAAGCTAACCTGATTGGGGCTGATTTGAGTGGCGCTGACTTGAGCGGGGCTGACCTCAGCGGTGCCCGAATTGGATTCAGCGATCGCGTCATGGTCAAAATGACAGGAGCAATCTTAACCGGAACGCGGATGCCAGATGGAAGTCTGTACGGGATGAAGGATGAGGGATGAAGGGTGAGGGTAAACTCCGATCTCTAGCCCCTAGCCCCCCACTAAAGACGTGCTAAGTTTGTATGCATAACTATAGGTAACTTAGAACTGTTTTTGAGCGAACCCGATGACTGCTCAAGCCTCGAATTCACCGATCGCCCGCATTAGCGTTGAGGAATTAGCTGAGCGGTTGGCTGCTGGCGATCGCCTACAACTAATCGATGTCCGAGAGCCTGAAGAACTGGCGATCGCCAGTCTTGATCAGTTTCAAAACCTGCCGTTAAGCCAGTTTGCTCAGTGGTCAGGGCAGATTCAGACGCAGCTTGACCCCGCCGTAGAAACCATTGTCATGTGTCATCATGGGGTACGCTCTGCCCAGATGTGTCACTGGCTGATTAATCAAGGCTTCACTCAGGTCAAGAATTTGACGGGCGGCATTGATGCTTATTCAACTTCTGTCGATCCGACCGTTCCTCGCTATTAACTCAAATGTCAACAAAACCCAAGCTTAGCGATCGCCAGCAGCAAGTTCTCTGGGCAACGGTGCGTCACTACATTGCTACGGCTAAGCCCGTTGGATCTGAAGCGCTGGTAGAAGAATTTAACCCCAGAGTTAGCCCCGCCACCATTCGCAACGCGATGGGCTACCTGGAAAAGGCTGGACTGCTCTACCAACCTCACACCTCGGCGGGGCGAGTTCCCTCTGACTCTGGCTATCGCATTTATGTCGATCAGCTCATTACACCCTCGGAGGCGCTGGCTCGTCAGGCTGACCAGATGCTCTCAGACCAGTTGAATTGGGATAGCTGGAGCTTTGAGGCGTTAATGCGCGGTGCTGCTCAAATTCTCTCAACCCTGAGTGGCTACATTGCGTTAATCACGATGCCTCAAACCAGTACAGTGCAGTTGCGTCATCTGCAACTGGTGCAAATTGATTCTGGCCGAGTGATGTTGATCGTGGTGCTAGATTCCTACGAAACCCAGTCTATGCTGGTCAATCTGCCTAAGCTAAACGGCGACGCTCAATCCGATGCTGAACTGCTCGATCGGGAATTGCAAATTCTCTCTAATTTTCTCAACAGCCATCTGCGGGGGCGATCGCTCAGTGAGATCTCCACACTTGATTGGAGCGACCTCGGACGCGAATTTGAGCGCTACGCGGACCTGCTGCGTGTCTCTCTGCAAGAGTTGACAAGCCGTAGCCAGGTGCCCATCTCTACCCAGATTTTGATTAGCGGCGTTGCTGAAGTGCTGCGCCGTCAGCCAGAGTTTTCAGAATTGCAGCAGGTTCAAACGATTATTCAGCTTCTAGAAGAAGAGCAAGATCAGCTTTGGTCGCTCATTTGCGAATCTACGGAACCTGAATCTGGCAAGCGAGTCACCGTTAGAATCGGCTCTGAAAACCCGCTAGAGCCAATTCGTACCTGCACTTTGGTTTCTGCAACCTATCAGCGTGGCACGACTCCCGTTGGCAGTGTGGGAATGTTAGGGCCAACTCGAATGGTTTATGAGAATGCGATCGCCCTGGTTGAAGCAACTGCCGATTACCTTTCAGAAGCTCTCAGTCAGTAATCGCTATTTGTTGTTACTACTCCATCGCCCTTCGGTGAGCAAAACGCCGCCATAGCGCTCTACTTGTTCAATAGACATTCGATAGACCCAGGCTTTACCTAAAGGTTGGCGATCGCTCCCCCACACCTCAATCTCCTCGCGCTGATATTCGTTTTCCTCCGCAGGGCGATCGGGGTCATAGTTTTCCCATTCATCTAGATCCTTCAATACCGCTGAGTCGGCAAAGCTCAGCAAAAATCCATAGACCCAGCCCTCCCCCAGCGTCATCGCTGGATAGCCCATCGGCAGCGCAAACAGTTGACCGGGGGCGATCGCCTCACACACCGCTACCACCTTTCCAGCACAATACCGCTCATAAAACGCTTCATCCGGTTTCAACGTGCCATAAACGAATACTTGGATTAGAAGGGAATGGGGCATAGGGTGTGAGGCGTGAGGTAATCTAGGCAGGACTTACGCAAGCAGAATGCAAAGAGCGATCGCCACGCTGACAAGGGGCTTAAGCCCCTTGTTCCTCAGGTGAATGCGTAAGTCCTGCTAGGGTTTTTCAAATATTTTGTGGGATGGGCATTTTGTCCGTCCAAAACCAGTAGGCAAGATGCCTGCTCCACAAGAACTCAAGGCTTCTGGGGCTTTAGCCGCAAATCGTATTGAACAGGCGATAAAAATTAGGCTCAAGACTCTACAACACTCCACACCTACTAAATTTAAACAAACAGACTATTTCCGCAAAACCACCATTTAGAATGGTGTGAATACTTAAGAGTTAGGAGATCTGTACGTGGAGTCCCGTTATAATCCGGCGGCGATCGAGGAAAAGTGGCAGCAGGTTTGGGCTGAGCAGGAGCTATATCAGGCTCGTGATAACAGCGATCAGCCCAAATTTTATGCGCTGTCCATGTTCCCCTACCCGTCGGGCAACCTGCACATGGGACACGTCCGCGTTTACACGATCACCGATGTAATTGCCCGGTTAAAGCGGATGCAGGGACATCGAGTCCTCAATCCGATGGGCTGGGATGCATTTGGGCTGCCAGCAGAGAATGCAGCAATTGACCGGGGCATTCATCCGGCAAAGTGGACCTATCAAAACATTGCTCAGATGCGATCGCAACTCCAGCGGTTAGGCATTTCCTTTGACTGGGAACGCGAGCTAGCAACCTGCTCTTCCGACTACTACCACTGGACCCAGTGGATATTCTTGGAATTCTTTCAGGCAGAGTTAGCCTACCAAAAGGAAGCAACCGTCAACTGGGACCCCATTGACCAAACTGTTTTGGCCAACGAGCAGGTTGATAGTGAAGGGCGTTCCTGGCGATCGGGCGCAATGGTCGAACGTCGTCTGTTGCGTCAGTGGTTTCTCAAAATTACCGCCTACGCCGAGCAGTTGCTCAAGGATCTCGATCAGCTTTCTGGCTGGCCAGAACGGGTCAGGCTAATGCAGGAAAACTGGATCGGCAAATCTACCGGGGCTGAAGTCGTCTTCAAGACGGAAGCGGGGGATGATTTGCCGATCTTCACGACTCGCCCCGATACGCTCTGGGGCGCAACTTTCATGGTGCTTTCCCCAGAGCATCCTTTGGTAGAAAAGCTCACCTCCTCAGAGCAGGCAGAAGCTGTTAAAGCCTATCAAGCCGCCGCTGCCGCCCAGAGTGAAATCGATCGCACGGCTGAAGACCGTGAGAAAACAGGCGTTTGGACAGGTGCCTACGCAATTAATCTGGTCAATGGCGACAAATTGCCGATCTGGATCGCAGACTACGTGCTGATGGGCTATGGCACGGGCGCGATTATGGCAGTTCCGGCTCATGACCCGCGTGACTTTGAGTTTGCTAGAAAGTTTAACTTGCCAATCAAAGTCGTCATTCAGCCCCAAGAGCAGACTCTCGATGCAGACACAATGACCGGAGCCTTTGTGGGTGAAGGGGGCATCGTTCACTCCGAAGACTTAGACGGCGTTGCGGCTGGCAAAGGCCCAGGTCAAAGCGTTGAAGCGGCAGTTCAATGGCTGGAGAAGAACGGCAAAGGCAAAGGAACAGCGACCTATCGTTTGCGCGATTGGCTAATCTCTCGTCAGCGCTATTGGGGCGCACCTATTCCAATTATTCACTGTCCTGAATGTGGAGCCGTTCCGGTGCCCGCAGCAGATTTGCCTGTGCGGTTGCCGGAAGACGTAGAATTCTCAGGACGCGGCCCTTCTCCTTTGGCGCAGCTAGAATCCTGGATTAACGTACCTTGTCCCAGTTGTGGCACTCCAGCCAAGCGAGAGACAGACACAATGGACACGTTTATCGATTCCTCGTGGTACTTCTTGCGCTACCCGGATGCGAAAAATGAGCAGCAGGCATTCGACCCAGCAAAGGTAAACGACTGGATGCCCGTTGACCAGTACGTAGGTGGAATTGAACACGCAATTTTGCATTTGCTCTATTCGCGCTTCTTTACGAAGGTGTTGCGCGATCGCCACTTGCTCAACTTCGACGAGCCCTTTCAGCGCTTGCTGACTCAGGGTATGGTGCAGGCAGCAGCTTACAAAAATCCGACAACGGGCAAATACATTCCCCCCAGCCAGGTTAACCCCGCTGATCCCCAAGATCCGGAGACAGGTGAGCCGCTAGAAGTCTCCTATGAGAAGATGTCAAAGTCTAAGTACAACGGCATCGACCCGGAGCAGGTTTTGGTGAAGTACGGGGCAGATACCGCTCGGATGTTCATTCTGTTTAAGGCTCCACCCGAAAAAGATCTGGAATGGGATGATGCTGACGTTGAAGGCCAGTTTCGCTTTTTAAACCGGGTTTGGCGATTGGTTGCAGAATTTGCTGGAAGTGGGCGATCGCCTGCATCTACAACTCCCTCGGCGAAGTTAACCAAGCCAGAAAAAGACCTGCGTTTTGCCATTCACTACGCCATTAAAGAGGTGAGCGAAGACCTGGAGGGCGACTATCAGTTCAACACTGCTGTCTCAGAATTGATGAAGCTGAGTAATGCTCTGGCTGACTCCACTTGCAAAGATTCGCCAATTTATGCAGAAGGAATTACCGCCCTAGTTTTGCTCCTGGCTCCCTTCGCGCCTCACATCGCAGACGAAGCGTGGCAAGTGCTGGGAAATTCTGGCTCTGTGCATCAGCAAAGCTGGCTCACGGCTGATCCGGCGGCACTGGTCGTAGACGAAATTTCGCTGGTAATCCAAATTAACGGCAAGACGCGGGGCACAATTCAGGTGCCTGCCCAGGTAGACAAACCTGCCCTAGAGCAGTACGCTCGTGAGTCAGAGATTGCTCAGCGCTACATCACGGATAAAGAAGTGAAAAAAGTGATTGTGGTGCCCGGGAAACTGGTAAATTTCGTGGTGGTCTAGTTCTAAAATAGCAACGCTCCTATCAGCGGTTTAAGACCGAGGCATGATTCGGCCTACTCTACTTTATGTCATTGTAAAAATTAGGAGTAGCAGCAACGTGAAATTAGGATAAACATATGAAACTGCGAAGCTTGGGGAGTATATTGACTGGAGTTTTTTTGGCTGCTGTAGTTGCCTGCGCTCCTTCACCAACGCAACCTTCATCTGAAAACCTACAAGATTCACAGCTTGAAGAGGAGGTAGCCTCAGATACAGGAAATGAGTCTACTGGGGCACAAGCCTACAGTGCCCGAACATCCGGCCCTGAGACTAAGATGGCTCAGGTCAGTGTAGAAGGAGAAACGAGTGAAATAGAGCTACAGCGTTTTGTTTCAGAGTCCTCACCTTTTATTACTTATTTCCCAGCCGAAGATTTCACCCCAGAGGCAGCAGGAGAGGGAAGTGAGGAGGGAGATCGCTTCTACTTCAGCCCGACAGGTACACCCAATCGTGAGGCATATGTACAGGTCGTCTTTCCAGAGAACGCTTCTAGCTCAGAAGACGTGCAACAGCTAGTTTCGGGCGACAAAGGCTTACTAGCGACCAATAACTGGAATGAAGTTAGCCAAAACAGTTCTACGGCATATTCCTGGGCAGTAGAAGAAATCCTTTACGAGCAGAACACTGACGCTGAAACCTACATGGGTGTAGTCTATATCGGCGAGCAAAATGGTAAGGCTTTCTATGTAATCACTCATGCCCCGGCTGAATATGGAGATGGCTTTGATCCAAGAGCAAACATGATTCTAGAAAACTTAGAAATTAGCGATACTAATTCTCTTTAGATCTGCGTTACAGTAGGCTTTCACAAAAAATATCTTCACAAGGCGGGTAGAACCATACATCCCTAATCTCTTGGTGGGAAGGAAATGATAACTCTCAAAAGCAGGGAGGGAAGGGCGATCGCCCTTCCCTCCCTGCTCCCCTAGTTAGTCTGAGGTAGCGCTTATCCTATTACGCTCGAATCTCAAAGTCGTTCGCCGTGATAGATGGAATTGAGCCAGTGTTTGTAGTTAACTGGGCAAACTGAACACCCCTGTAAAACAAGTTTCCAGTGCCGAGGCTATAAACAATATTGGCGCTACCTGCACCTGAATCATCTGTGGCAGTTATAAAGTCGTCTCCCTGGCTAAAGCCTACTCCTGCTCCACTTTGCAGGTTAAAGAAGGTAGTTTTATCCAGGACAATTTTGTCAGTATTAGACTGGAACCCTTGAATTTGGTCTACTCCCACATCGGCAGTCTCAAACTCTCTGCCTGTGTCATAGACAAAGCGGTCAATTCCAGTTCCGCCTCTGAGGATATCGTTGCCTGCACCCCCATTGAGAATGTCATCTCCGTTATCACCGTTCAAAATGTCATTGCCTGCACCTCCAAACAAGATGTCATTTCCTTCACTGCCAGAGATTTCATCATTGCCACCCAAGCCAGAAAGGATGTTGTTGCCTCCATTACCCGTAATCGTATTGCTGGAGTTGTTGCCCGTACCGATGATTGCCTCACCTGTCAAAAATAGGTTTTCCAGGTTGTCACTCAAGGTAAAGTCAAAGGCAGATTGAACGGTATCCAATCCTCCATCTGCTGCTTCAATGATGGTGTCGAGATTATCCACAATGTAAGTATCGTTGCCGCTGCCGCCTTCTAGAATGTCAGCCCCATTGCCTCCCGTCAAAATGTTGTCACCTTCGTTGCCGATAATGCGGTTGGCAAGCGCGTTGCCTGTGCCGTTAATGTTGCCTGCTCCCGCCGCCAGAGTGAGATTTTCAACCCCTGCCCCTAGCGTAAAGCTGACGGTAGAGATGACTAAATCAGTCCCGGAACCCGTTGTCTCATCAACTTGATCCAGCAGGCTATCCACATAATAGGTGTCGTTACCCGCCCCACCAATGAGAACATCGTTACCCGCTTTACCGTCTAGCCTGTTGTTGCCAGCATTGCCAATAATGGTATTGCTGAGAGCGTTACCTGTACCGTCGATGTTGTCTTCGCCAGTCAGAGTCAGGTTTTCCACATTATCACCCAAGGTGAAGGTGAATCCGGCTATAACGGTGTCGATGCCACCGCCGGGAAGCTCAATGACGCGATCGCCCGCATCGTCAACAAAGTAAGTATCGTTGCCTAAGCCACCACTCATTTCGTCAGCCCCGGCTCGACCATCCAAAATGTTGTCGCCGCTGTTGCCGATAATCGTGTTAGCCAGGGCATTACCCGTACCGTTGATGGATGCCGATCCGGTTAAGGTCAGGTTCTCGATAAAGTTACTCAATGTATAGGTAACGCTGGAGTTGACCTGATCGATTCCCTGTGCTTCCAGTTCAACGATGACATCGCCCCCGTTGTCCACAATGTAGAGGTCATTTCCGAGTCCACCAATCAGCCGATCTGCGCCACCGCCACCGTCTAACCTGTTATTGCCCTCGTTACCTGTAATGGTGTTAGCCAGATCATTCCCAGTACCGTTGATGTTGCCTGCACCCGCAGTCAGGATCAAGTTTTCGATATTGGCACCCAGCGTAAAGTTAACGCTAGAGCGAACTAGATCCAGCCCGTCTCCGGTTTCAGTAACGGTATCTCCGAGATTGTCCACGATGTAGGTGTCATTACCTTCTCCACCGCTCATTGCATCTGCTCCGGCTCCACCGTCAATGAAGTCGTCGCCTGCACCGCCACCCAAGACGTTGTTGCCCTCATTGCCGATGATGGTGTTGTTCAGGGCGTTGCCATTGCCAGTAATGTTGCCTGCCCCGGCAGTTAAGATCAGGTTTTCAACGTTGTCACTCAAGGTAATCGAGACACTAGAACGAACGGTATCAATTCCCTGATTCGCTTCTTCAAAAACGGTATCACTTAGGTCGTCAATGATGTATGTATCATCTCCTGCACCACCGCGTAGGTGATCTACGCCTGCACCCCCATTCAGGATGTTGTTGCCTTCGTTGCCCGTGATTGTATTATTTTCAGCGTTACCTGTCCCGTTGATATTTCCGGCACCCGCTGCCAGGGTGAGATTTTCGACGTTGGCACCACTGGCACTGCTGAGGTCAAAGGAAATGCTAGAGACAATCGTATCTACTCCGCCCTGAGCGCCACCAATCGTTTCAGAAACAACATCGCCCGCATTGTCTACAAAGTAGGTGTCGTTGCCTGCTCCACCAATCAACAAGTCAGCGCCCGCGCCCCCATCCAAGATGTTGTTGCCCGCATTACCTGTGATGGTGTTGACAAATTCGTTGCCTCTGCCGTCAATATTTTCTGTGCCTGTCAGGATTAAATTCTCAACCGAAGTGCCCGCACTCAGGGTGTAAGATACTCTGGAGAAAATGGTGTCAACGCCTTCTCCGGCGTTTTCGATGACGATATCGCCACTGTTGTCAACGAAGTAAATGTCATCACCAACTCCCCCTACTAATGTATCAACTCCTTCACCCCCATCTAAAACATCGTTGCCAACTCTGCCTTCTAGTCGGTTGTTGCCGCTGTTGCCAATAAGTGTATTTGCTTCGGCGTTACCGATTCCGTCGATGTTGGCTGAACCTGTTAGGGTCAAGTTTTCTAAATTGGCAGCAAGCGTGTAGGTGATGCTGGCTTCAACGGTATCGATGCCTGCGGTGTCAGTGATGCGATCGCCCACATTATCCACTACATAAGTATCATTTCCTGCTCCACCAATCAGTTCATCAGCACCGACACCCCCATCTAATCGGTTGTCTCCTTCATTTCCGGTGATAGTGTTAGCCAAACCGTTACCTGTACCGTTAATGTTTCCGGCACCTGCCACGAGAATCAGGTTCTCAATATTGTTGCCTAAGGTGAAACTAACGCTGGATTCAACCGTGTCGATGCCTGCATTCAGTTCTTCAACAACAACATCCCCAGCATTATCAACCACATAGGTATCGTTGCCGTTGCCGCCTCTCATCACATCAGCGCCTACGCCACCGCTGATCCGGTTGTTGCCGCTGTTGCCAATGATCGTGTTGTTGAGGGCGTTACCCGTACCGTCGATATTTGCGGTTCCGGTTAAGGTGAGGTTTTCCAGATTGTTGCCCAGGACGTAGGTGACACTGGATTCAACCGTATCAATGCCAGTGCCGATTTCGATGACGCGATCGCCCACATTATCAACTACGTAGATATCATCACCGTCCCCACCAATCAGTTCATCAATGCCTGCGCCGCCGTCTAAGCGGTTGTTGCCCTCATTGCCTCGAATGGTGTTGTTTTCGGCATTGCCTGTACCGCTGATATCACCTGCGCCTGCTAGTAAAGTCAGGTTTTCTAGATTTGCCCCAAGCGTGTAAGTAATACTAGCCTCAACAGTGTCAGTTCCAGCGCTAGCCAGTTCGGTGATGCTATCGCCTGCGTTATCCACCACATAGGTGTCATCACCCAGCCCGCCGCTCAGGTTGTCTGCACCCGCACCGCCGTCAATTCGGTTGTTGCCGCTATTGCCAATGATGGTGTTTGACAATCCGTTACCTGTGCCGTTGATGTTTCCAGTTCCGGTGAGGGTCAGGTTTTCGACGTTTTCACCTAGAGTAAAGTTAACGCTAGACTCAACGGTGTCAATTCCGGCAGCTTCAGCTTCGATGACGGTATCGCCAATATTGTCTACCACGTAGGTGTCATTGCCAGCGCCACCACTCATTACGTCTGCGCCTGCACCCCCATCAATTCGGTTGTTGCTGCTGTTGCCGATGATCGTGTTGTTGAGAGCGTTGCCCGTACCGTTTGTAGCAGTTCCAGTTAGGGTCAGGTTCTCAAGGTTTGCCCCCAGCGTGAAGTTGACGCTAGATTCAACTCGGTCAATACCTGCGTCTGCATCTTCAATCACGACATCGTTAATGTGATCAACGCCGTAAACGTCATCACCCAGTCCACCACGCATCACATCAACACCCGCACCCCCGTTGAGAATATCGTTTCCGGCTCCACCTTCTAACGTGTCGTTGCCCGCTAAGCCAGAAAGGATGTTGTTGCCTCCGTTGCCGATGATGGTGTTGTCACCTGCGTTGCCGATGCCATCAATGTTACCTGTGCCTACTAGCTCCAGGTTTTCCAGGTTAGCGGCGAGGGTAAAGGTGATGCTAGAGCGAACGGTATCAATACCTGTACCAATTTCGTTGATGACATCGCCCTCGTTGTCAATGATGTAAAGGTCGTTGCCGTCGCCACCGCTGAGAATGTCCGCACCCGTGCCCCCATCCAGGACATCGTTACCAATGCCACCCTCTAAGACATCATTGCCCGCTTCACCGCTGAGGATGTTGTTTCCGGCGTTGCCTTTAATCGTGTTGTTGAGTTCGTTGCCCGTACCGTCAATGTTACCTGTTCCAGTCAGGGTCAGGTTTTCCAGGTTGTCTCCGAGCGTGAAGGTGACGCTAGATTCGACGGTATCTAGACCTGTACCGATTTCGATGACGCGATCGCTCACATTATCGACTACATAGGTATCATTGCCATCGCCACCGACCAACTCATCCGCGCCCGCACCTCCATCCAGTCTGTTGTTGCCTGCATTGCCAATGATCGTGTTGTTGCCTGCATTACCTGTACCGTTGTTATTGCCTGTTCCGGTCAGGGTCAGGTTCTCAACGTTATCACTCAGTGTGAAGCTGACACCCGATTCAACCAAATCAATCCCCTCATTGAGCAACTCAGTAACGGTATCGCCGACATTATCCACAATGAAGAGGTCATTTCCTGTGCCGCCACTCATGATGTCTGCGCCTGCACCTCCATCAATGCGGTTGTTGCCGCTGTTGCCTCGAATGGTGTTGTTGCCCGTGTTGCCCGTACCGTTGATATCAAGTGAACCCGTGAGCGTCAGGTTTTCCAGCTCAGTTCCCAAAACAAAGGTGACACTGGATTCAACGGTATCTATGCCTGCATTGGCAGCTTCAATCACGGCATCGCCCAGGTTGTCTACAACGTAGGTGTCATTCCCTAAGCCGCCAGCCATTTGATCTGCGCCTGCGCCGCCATCAATCCGGTTGTTGCCACTGTTGCCGATGATGGTGTTATTGAGTGCATTTCCTGTTCCGTTGATGTTGCCTGTTCCGGTCAGGGTAAGATTCTCAAGGTTGGCACCCAGTGTGAAGCTGACGCTAGACTCTACCAGATCAATGCCAGCATCTAAGAGTTCAGTGACGCGATCGCCCAGGTTATCAACCACATAAGTATCATTGCCTGCACCACCGCTGAGGTCATCTGCTCCGGCTCCTCCATCCAGTCTGTTATTGCCACTGTTGCCTGTGATGGTGTTATTCAGGGTGTTACCGATGCCGTCAATATTGTCTGAGCCTGTGAGGAAGAGGTTCTCAACAAATTCGCCATTGGTTGCCAGGTTAAATGAAACACTGGATTCAACGGTGTCGATGCCAACGCCAGAAACTTCCTGGATGCGATCGCCTACATTATCCACAAGGTAAGTATCATTGCCTGCACCGCCAATCAGTAGGTCGGCTCCAGCCCCACCATCCAGGATATTATCGCCGTCAGTGCCAGTAATCGTGTTAGAGCCTGCATTACCTGTGCCGCTGAGGTTTCCTGTTCCGGTCAAAACTAGGTTTTCAAGGTTAGCGCCCAGCGTGTAGTTGACGCCAGATCTGACCGTATCAATGCCTTCATTGGCATTTTCTGTCACAACGTCATTGACGCTATCCACAATGTAGGTATCATCCCCTGCACCGCCACTCATGACATCATTACCGACACCGCCATCCAGGATGTCATTGCCGCCACCGCCAAAGAGTGTGTCGTTGCCACCGCCTCCGTTTAGCGTATTGCTGCCGCTGTTGCCTGTGATGGTATTTGCGACATCATTACCAGTACCATTAATGTTGCCGCTTCCCGTCAGGGTCAGATTCTCAAAGTTCTCGGCTAGCACGAAGCCAATACTAGAGTTAACGGTATCAATGCCTTCGTTGGCTGCTTCTATGACAACATCGCCGACCGCATCCACAAAATAGATGTCATCGCCCGCGCCGCCAGTCATATTATCGTTGCCTGTGCCGCCGTCCAGAGTGTCATTACCCGCGCCGCCAACCAAGACATCATCCTGACCACCACCGCTGAGGGTGTTGTTGCCACTGTTGCCAATGATCGTGTTTACACTTTCATTGCCTGTGCCATTGATGTTTCCTGTCCCGGTTAGAGTCAGGTTTTCTAACCCAGTAGCCAGCGCGAAGCTCACACCTGCATTTACAGTGTCTGTTCCTTCATTAGCGTTTTCTACAACAACATCACCTACATTATCTACAAAGTAGGTGTCATTGCCTGCTCCACCTCTTAATACATCGGCTCCAAGTCCACCATCCAAGATGTTATTGCCGCTGTTACCGATGATGGTGTTATTCAGGTCATTTCCTGTGCCGTTGAAAGCTCCTGTTCCTTGTAAGGTAAGGTTTTCAAGGTTAGCGCCTAGCGTGAAAGTAGTTTCTGCCAGGATGGTATCTGTGCCTTCTCCAGCTAGTTCAGTCACGACATCGGTAGATGCATCCACGATGTAAGTATCATTGCCTGCCCCACCACTCATGGTGTCGTTACCGGCACCGCCATCCAGGAGGTCATTGCCTAAGCCACCTAGTAGCGTGTCGTCACCGGCTCCACCACTGAGGACATCATTACCTGCTAATCCGCTGAGTGTATTGCTGCTGTCATTTCCTGTAATGGTGTTATTCAGGTCATTGCCTGTGCCGTTTAGGTTGGCTGTCCCTCCCAAGGTGAGGTTCTCGACGTTGCTGCTGAGGGTAAAGGTGGTGCCATTGGTTGTGCTTGTGGCAAAGACGGTATCTATTCCTTCGTTGACGTTTTCGATGGCGCGATCGCCCACCCCGTCAAAGAAATAGATATCGTCGCCTGCACCGCCTAGCATTGTGTCACTGCCTGCGCCACCATCAAGGACATCATTGCCTGCGCCACCATTCAGGGTATTGTTACCGCTGTTGCCCGTCATCGAGTTTGCCAGGACATTGCCTGTTCCATTAATGTTGGCATTCCCAGTCAGCGTTAGATTTTCGACATTGGCACTCAGCGTGAAGGATACACTAGAACTGACCAGATCCGTTCCTTCCTCAGCGTTTTCAATCACCGTATCGCTGATGCTATCAACGATATAAGTATCATCGCCCGAACCCCCTCGCATCACATCATTGCCAACTCCGCCGTCCAGGGTGTCATTACCAGCCCCACTCTCTAAAGTGTCATTGCCAGCCCCACCTGTTAAGACGTTGTTGCCACTGTTGCCGATGATGCTGTTAGCAGCAGCGTTGCCTGTTCCATCAATATCGACTGATCCGTTGAGAACCAGATTTTCCAGGTTGTTGCTCAGGGTAAACGTATCATTGGAGACAACTGTGTCAATGCCGCCTCCTGCCTCTTCAATAATTGTGTCAGTGGTGTCGCTGATAATGTAAAGGTCATTTCCCAAACCGCCAATGAGAATATCGGTACCGTCACCGCCATCTAGAGTGTCGTCACCTGCACCACCAGTGAGGGTGTCATCACCACCACCACCAATTAAGATATTGTCACCACTGTTTCCAGTAATTCTGTTATTCAGGTCGTTACCTGTGCCTTCGATTCCGTCTGTTCCACCTAAAATTAGGTTCTCAACATTATCAGCTAGCGTATAAGTACGGAGTACGGAGATTACTGTGTCGTTGCCACCGTCAGCGTTCTCAGTAACGGTATCCCCGTCCTCATCAATGACATAGGTATCATCACCATTGTCACCTATCAGGATGTCTGCGCCTGCACCACCATTAAGATAGTCATTGCCTTCCCCCCCTTCCAGGGTATTGTTACCACTGTTGCCAATGATGGTGTTATTGAGAGCATTACCAATGCCGTTGAGGTTGGTGTCACCTGTTAAAGTCAGGTTCTCAACTTCGTCACCAAGAATAAAGTCAATGCTGGAAATGACTCTATCGATGCCTCCACCAGGAGTTTCACTAACTGTATCGCCTAAGCTATCAACAGTATATATATCATTGCCAGCACCTCCTGCCATTGTGTCATTGCCAGCACCACCGTCCAGGAAGTCATCACCGTCGCCGCCCTGCAAGGTATCGTCACCTGTCCCGCCTCTAAGGACATCATTGCCAGCATTGCCACTGAGATTATTGCTACCACTGTTTCCAACGATAGTGTTGTTAAGAATATTTCCTGTTCCGTTGATGTTTGCGCTGCCTGTCAGACTCAGGTTTTCAAGGTTGCTTCCCAAAGTGAAAGAAACAGCAGCATTAACGGTATCTATTCCTTCATTAACCCTTTCGAGCGCTAAGTCTCTGACATTATCAACAAAATAGAGGTCATTGCCTGCACCTCCTCTCATTGCGTCAATGCCAGTACCACCATTGAGGGTGTCATTACCTGCGTCTCCGTTGAGGGTGTCGTTGCCAGCACCTCCAATCAGGCTGTCATTGCCAGCACCCCCAATTAGAATGTCATTACCTGTTCCGCCATCCAGGATATTATTAAGAGCATTACCAGTAATTCTGTTGTTGAGTGTATTGCCTGTCCCTCTGGTTGCTCTGCCCGTTAAGACAAGGTTTTCTAAATGATTACCTAGTGTCCAGTTGACAGAAGCTTTAACGGTATCGATGCCTTGATTGCTTCCCTCAACAATTCTGTCGTTGACATTATCTACTACGTAAATATCGTTACCCGCGCCGCCTCTGAGGTTGTCTGCACCTGTACCACCATCGAGGGTGTCGTTGCCGTCACCGCCATCTAGCAGGTCGTTGCCCCCTAAGCCAAACAGTACATCGTTACCGGCAAGCCCAAAGATAGAGTCGGTGCTGTTAGTGCCTCGAAGTGTGTTGTTTCTGGAATTGCCATTGATAGTTGCCATGTTTAATCACCCTCGACCAGGATTAGTATTTGACTGAAAACCAAAACGAAGCGTTGATTTTGAGTTTTCCGCTCTCAAAATCAGTGAAAGTTCTCGCAATGTGAGAATGATCTAAAAGAGAGTTCTTTCCCATCAGAAAGATCACCTAACCCAATTGAGAAACTCTGATGGGTTTAAGAATTTTTCAGGGTTTTCACTAAGATTGCGTCCGTAAAGTTGCTGCTGATGCAGATATACATTGATGCCGTAGAACTTTGATCTGTCTTGAATGCACCTTTAAGCTGAGGCTGTGATTAGAGTACCCATCCCTTCCCAGTAATTCCCACGCCCCCACTCCGCCATGAAGTTAGCAAATACGATACTCTTGACTAGAAGCAACTCTTCCCCAAGTCGCTTGACCATCGCTTTAGCTATCCATGACTCAAACCATCGATTATCTCAGTCATCTCAATCCGTCTCAGCGTCGCGCAGTTGAACATTTTTGTGGACCGCTGCTAGTTGTAGCGGGGGCAGGTTCTGGTAAGACGCGGGCGTTGACCTACCGAATTGCTAATTTGGTGCAGACGCATCGGGTTGATCCAGAGAATATCCTGGCTGTCACTTTTACCAACAAGGCGGCACGGGAGATGAAAGAGCGGATTGAAAAACTGTTTGCCGATCGGGAGGCTCAGGCAAAATATGGCAAGCCCCTGGAAGCACTGCCAGAGCGCGATCAGGTGAAGTTGCGATCGCACGTTTACAAAACTATCACTAAAGAACTATGGATTGGCACGTTTCACGCGCTTTGTTCTCGGATTTTGCGGTTTGACATTGACAAGTATCAGAACCCACAGGGACGAAACTGGAAGAAGAATTTTTCGATCTTTGACGAATCGGATGCTCAAAGCCTGGTCAAAGACATCGTTGTGAATCAGCTTAATCTGGATGACAAAAAGTTTGATCCCCGTTCTGTTCGCTATGCTATTAGCAATGCCAAGAATCAGGGCTGGTCGCCTGCCGACATGGAGCGAGAGCAGTCCAACTTTCGCGGTCGCACGATCGCCAACGTCTATTCCATGTATCAGAGTGCGCTAGTTGAAAATAACGCCCTTGACTTTGATGATCTGATTTTAATTCCGGTGCAGCTTTTTCAGCAGAACGAGCAGGTTTTGGCATACTGGCACAAACGGTTTCGTCACATTCTCGTAGACGAATATCAGGACACCAACCGCACCCAGTACAACCTGATTAGCTTACTGGTGACAAATTGTGCAGATTCGCGCAAATTTGATGACTGGAACCATCGCTCCATCTTTGTGGTTGGTGACGCGGATCAATCGATTTACTCTTTCCGCATGGCAGACTTCACCATTCTGCTGGACTTTCAGCAGGACTTTGGCGACGGTTTGCCTGATGATGATACTCGCACAATGGTGAAGCTTGAGGAAAACTACCGCTCCACTGAAAACATTCTGCAAGTTGCCAATCATTTGATTGAAAACAACACTGAGCGGATTGACAAGGTGTTGCGCCCAACTCGCGGAGCGGGCGAGTCAATTTTCTGTTTTCGGGCGGATGATGAAATTGCAGAGGCAGAGTTTGTGGTGCGTCAGATGCAGCAGATGGAAGCGCAAAACCCAGAGTTAAATTGGGGTAGCTTTGCCATTTTGTATCGCACTAACGCCCAATCTCGTACCTTTGAGGAACGGTTAGGAGTTCTGGGAATTCCTTACACGGTGGTAGGTGGGCTGAAATTCTATGACCGTAAGGAAATTAAGGATGTATTGGCTTATTTGAGGGCGATCGCCAACCCCGCCGACACCGTTAGCCTCAAGCGCATCATTAACACTCCCCGTCGAGGTATTGGTAAATCCACAATTGATCGGCTTGAAAACGCTGCTAGAGAGCTAAACGTGCCGCTGTGGGAAATTCTTAAAGAAGAAACTTCAGTTAAGACATTAGCGGGACGTTCTGCCAAGTCAGTGACTAGCTTTGCTCAAATCATTCAGGCATGGCAAGAACAAGCTGAAACTCTGCCTACTTCGCAAATTGTTCAAGGCATTCTGGATGATTCTGGCTATGTGCAAGATCTGAAAGTGCAGGGCACCGAGGAAGCAGACAATCGCTTGCAGAACGTGCAAGAGCTTTATAACGCCGTTTTGCAGTTTGAAGAGGAAAACGAAGAGGCTAACTTGTTAACGTTTTTGGCAAATGCCTCGCTTGCCTCTGACCTAGACAACTTGCAGGAGGGTCAGCAGTCTCAAGTTTCGTTAATGACGCTGCATTCCTCCAAAGGTCTAGAGTTTCCAGTTGTTTTTCTAGTGGGTATGGAGCAGGGTTTGTTTCCTAATTTTCGCTCTTTGGAAGATCCTGCTGCAATTGAGGAAGAGCGCCGCCTTTGCTATGTTGGCATTACCCGCGCTAAGGAACGGCTGTTTCTCACTCATGCGCGTGAACGGCGGCTGTATGGCTCTCGTGAACCTGCTAGTCCGTCGCTATTTTTGGCAGAGTTGCCCCGCGATATGCTGCTCTCAAACAGTGCCAAAGCAATTCCTACTCGCTGGACGCAGCCGATCGCCGAGGTTAAGCAGAAGGTTGCTGATTTGCCTAATACCCATGAAGATGATTGGACGGTGGGCGATCGCATCATCCATAAAGCCTTTGGCGAAGGCAAAGTCACTCACATCTTTGGTGCAGGCAACAAAATCTGCATTGCTGTTAAGTTTCCTGGCATGAGTCAAAAAATTATTGACCCCAAAATTACCCCAATTCAACGAGTGGAATGAGCGATCGCCCTCTTGAGGATGCAATCGCTCATTTTGCTAAACTCACGATACGCTGGGGAAAGTGTTGTTTGATTGATTCAACTCTGCATGATTGTCTGTATTGGTGATGTATTAACGCCTGATGAACTGAAAAGGATTACAGTAGCAGTCGAAAAGGCTGAATTTGTTGATGGAAAAACAACAGCGGGTTGGCACGCCAAACTGGTCAAGCAAAATACTCAGCTTCCGAAGGGTGCACCCGAACTGGATGATATTTGCAAGCTGATTGGTGCAGCGCTGCAACGTAATCGGCTGTTTCAAACGGCGGTGCGTCCAAAGCTGATTCATCCTATGTTGATTAGCCGTTATGAAACGGGCATGGCTTACGGGGTTCACACAGACGATGCGTTGATGAACGCTCAACAACAGTTGATGCGATCGGATGTTTCATTTACGCTATTTCTCAACTCACCAGAGGCGTATCAGGGTGGAGAACTGGTGATTGATAGTACTCAAGGTGAGCAGCCTTACAAGCTAGAAGCAGGAGCGATGATCGTTTATCCTTCCTCGACACTGCATTGGGTTGAGACGGTTACAAGTGGGGTTCGCTTAGCGGCGGTTAGCTGGGTGCAGAGTTTGATCCGAGATCCGCAGGAACGGGAGATTTTGTTTGATCTGGATACGGTGCGGCAGGCGATCTTTAAGCAGCAGGGAAAAACTAGAGAGTTTGATTTGCTCTCTAAAACTCATGCAAATTTGCTGAGAAAGTGGGTTGAGTTTTGATCTATTTCAAGCACTAAAGTTTAAGTATTTAGAGCGATCGCAAAAATCGGATCAAAGCAGCTCGATCCTCTACTGACATCGTGCGAAATGCCTCCTTTGATGTTTCTGCTTCGCCTCCATGCCAGAGAATGGCTTCCTCTAAAGTGCGGGCGCGACCATCATGCAGAAAGCCTGAGTAAGGCAGCACGGTTTGAGCTAGCCCAATGCCCCACAGAGGAGGCGTTCGCCACTCATTTCCGTCAGCCTGAAAATCGGGGCGGCTATCTGCTAACTCACGTCCCATGTCGTGTAGCAACAGATCGGTGTAGGCATGAATTGTTTGATTTACCAGGGCTGGAATCTCATGTTCGCCAGTGTGCAATTCGGCTACATGACAGACGGCACAGTTGGCAGCAAATAAGCGTTCTCCTTGCTGCACCTGTGGATCATCAAGCAGGGTACGGGCGGGAACAGCAATTGTCTGCACATAGGCGACCGCCGCTTCAAGGATCTCTCTGTCAATATCCTGAGTACCGTCTACATCTGGGAACAGCGGGTTAGTGACTCCCATGTCATGAAAGTAAGCAGACGCGGATTGTTGCAGCAGGGTTGGTGTGTTTGCCTTCCAGCCAAATCGTCCTAGTGCCTCGGTTTGCTGAACGATATCCCAGACTCGATTGGGGCGACCGGAAATACCGTTGCGATCGCTATCTTCGGAGTCTGCCAACTGTAAAATTTCGGACTCTGGAACAGCTTCTAATAGCCCAACTCCAAACACAGGTTGAGGAATTCGATTAGAGAAGACAACCCCCTCCGGAAGCGGTGTGCCATCCGGGAGAGACAGTTGCAGTTGGGGCGATCGCAATGAATAAGATGTGCCATCTCCATAAGTGCCCTGCCTTTCTTGCCAAGTTACCTGTATTACCGCTTCTGGAGCATATCCATACACGCCTTGCTCTTGCACCTGAAGTCCAATTCCTGCGACGGGCGGGGTATTGGCTCCAGGCACTTCAGTTTCCAAAGCAGGGGAGGTAGGTACGGGGGAGTCGTGTGTTGCAGCGATCGCCTCTGTATTTATCTCACTCACTAACTGGCTGACGCGCACCACTCGCTGCCCTTTTTCTGGCATTCCTCGCCCGTTTTTGATGTGGCATCCAGCACAAGAAGTTCCATTAAATAATGGCCCTAAGCCAGGATTGACATTGGCGGGTGCGGTGACAAACGCTGCTTCAAAGGCGCGATCGCCTACCGCATGACGGTCAAACCAGTATTCATCCAGGTTGGGAGCGGGTTGTTCATAAGCACGGGAAGTCCGATTTTGGACAGTGGTTTCCCCTCCTGCTAACGATAGCGATATTTGAGACTGCACGGGGCTAGAGAGCAGAGTCGAGAGTAGAATTCCAGCGATTGCTGCTACCAACCCCAAAGTGAGATACCGGGAAGAGAGAAAAAATGAGAGATGAGGGATAAGGAATGAAGTTAGTTGCTGAATCGTCCTGCGATTGGGCGATCGCCCCCTATGATTTCCTCCAGTCAACTGTCTTGTTCGAGCCAATTGTCTTGTTCGAGCCAATTGTCTTGTTCGAGCCAATTGTCTTACCATTGCACCTTCATCCTTTATCCCTCATCCTTGATTCTTATTGTCACTGCTGCACCAGCGGTAAAACACGTTGCTCGAATGTTTCAAACAACGCCATAACGTTGGCTTGAGCCGCTTCGATTTGCGGTTGGGCGCTGCGATCGCACAGGGTTTGCTCAATCGGGGCAGGAATTTCTGCTAGTGCCGCGAGCGTGGTCTGCATCTGCTCACGAATTTGGGCATCCAGACTGGGATCGATCGCCACAATAAAATCGCTAAGGCTGCTACCATCGGTGCCTGCTGCGGGAAACTCTCCCAGATAGGCATTTTGGGCACTAATCAGATTATCCTGAAAATCCTGAAGCGAACTTTGGGAGAAGCGGCTTTCTAACAGGAATGGATTTTGTGCTTCTAGCGCTTCGCCAATTTTGACGTTACCCAGTTCGTCCAAAATGCCCAGAATGCCTTGAACGATTTCTTCACCAGCAGCTTGCACAGTGGGGTAGGCAGTGCTGCCTTCACCCGCGTTGACAAACTCACTGCGGTAAGGGGGATATCCGTCTACGCCCTCTGTCCAACTGGTTAAAAGATCGTTGGCAGTCTGGTCAAAGACGGGAGCGATCGCCCCTAAATACTCCAGTTCGCGTGGGGTAAAAGCTTCCAGGGATTTGTCGTTATCAGTGCCAAACAGTAGAAACCCAATGGCGTGGAATCCCTTTTGGCTAGTTTGTAGACCGTCAACATACTCTGGTGTGAGCGCATCGGAGCTATTCAAAACCGCCTGCACGTCTGTCTCGTTTATCGGCCAATCGTCTAACTCCGCATCTAATCCCAAAGATGCGGCTGGGCCAAACGCAAATGCCTCGCTTTGTTCCCAGGGAGAACGAGCTTCTAGCCATGCTTCACGGGCGGCTTGTAAGGTTGAATCGTTGGGATTAGTGATAAAGGCATCGATCGCCGTTGCTAATTCACCCGAACGCTCGGTCAAAAGCTGGTAGTTGGGGATGATTAGCTGATCTACAAAATCGGCGACGATTTCGCGATCGCCAAATCGTCTGTCTGGCGGCAAAAATATTCTTGTTACGCTCCCTTCACCACCCTGGGCTTGTCCGGTTGGCGCAGTAGCGCTACTGCCTTCACCACCTTCACCGCCTTCACCGCCCTCACCACCTTCACCACCTTCACCACCTTCACCGCCCTCACCACCTTCACCACCTTCACCGCCTTCACCGCCTTCACCACCTTCACCCCCCTGGGCTTGTCCGGTTGCTGGCTCTTCACCGCCTTCGCCACCGCCCTCAACGGCAACGGCAACACAAGTACTGCTCTGGCTAATTAGCACAGGCGTTTGGTTTACTGCTTCTGACACTTCGGCACTAGCGGTATCTGTAGTAATGAGGGCGATCGCCCCTACATTAGCCAGGGCATAGGTGCCAATTCCCGTCCAGATTTTTAATCGTCTCCCCACAGCTTTCTCCTTGATTATCTACAATAAAATGCATTAAACTTCTAACTTTTTGTCTACGATCAGCACAAGCAAAAGCATTGTACTCCTAATTACTGAGATTTTCTCCTAATAAGAAGATTAAATTCTCAGAGATTGATGTTGCTTGTTATGCGGCTCGGTCTTGAGTGGAGGGGCAACCTATCGGCGATCTGTGAAGTATGCTTACCAGGTTTCCTCAGTGTGATCCACATTCGTCATTCATCAGCACAGTTCCTCCCTATCTCTCAGTACAAAGGTACGTATTCATGAGCTAAAATCTCAAGAAATCCACATTTAGAGGGAGGGTAAAGATGAGTAACACAAAGGCATCACAAACTCAGGTTCACGCGGTTCTTGAAGAGTGGGCAAAGGCGACACGGCAAAACCGTAAGGACGATATTCTCAAGAATTATGTGCCTGATCTTGTAGTCTTTGATGTGTTACCACCAATGAAATACGAAAGTGCTGAGTCTTACCGCCAAAGTTGGGATGATTGGCAGCCTGAAACTCAGGGTGAAGGACAGTTTGATCTGGAGAATTTATCTGTAACAGTCAGTACCGATCTTGCATTTGCACATTGTTTTATTCGTTGTGGAGGTACAATGCCAGATGGACACACGTTTCATGATTTAGTGCGGGCTACCTTCTGTCTTAAACAAGTAGACGGAACGTGGAAGATTCTGCATCAGCACATATCTAAGCCAATTCAGCAATCTAGCACCTAACACCACAAAATCCGCGCATAACAACCCCAGTGCACACCGACCGCCGAAAGAGTATCGGTTAGAGTTCGAGGCTACCTGCGGCGGGTGATTGGGAACGATCCAGGGATAGCAATTCTAAATGGGTTGTGAGAGGCGTACCCTAGCGGGGTGTGCCTCTCACAACCTGCTCGTCTTAAAACTGATTTAGGACTACTTAATGAATTTTGATGAGACTAAGATCTGAGTGGGTAATGGAAATTAAAACTTGCCAGTCGTGCAGTTCCATAAGCCGCCTCGGCTTGGACTGAGGAAAGGACAGGCACCTGTAAGTGGCGCGATCGCATCTCACCCCAAACTTTATTTTTCGCGCCACCGCCTGCCGTATAGACGCAGGACAGCGGCGTTGCGCCTAGCTCTTGAAGTAACTGATAGCCCCTTGCCTCAATTCGAGCGATGCCTTCTAGCAAACCATGCAGGAATTCTGCGGGGTTATCGGGTCGGGGTTCCAACTGTGGCTGAAGATGGGGATCGTTAATGGGAAAGCGTTCGCCCGGCGTGAGAAGTGGATAATAGCTCAGCGGGCTTTGCTGCTCTGGGTGGATCTGCTGGCTGAGATGCTCTAGTTCTGCATTCGTAAAGAACCGTTTTAATACGGCTCCACCCGTGTTGGATGCACCTCCGACCAGCCATCGATCGCCTAATCGATGACTGTAAATGCCGTATCGGGCATCGTCTACGCGGGTTTTGCTCAGCAGCTTTAGTACTAATGTGGAACCCAGGGACGTGACTGCTTCACCGAGAGATTGGGCCGCGCTAGCAAGGAAGGCAGCAATACTGTCAGTAGTTCCGGCACAAATCAGGCAGTCGGGAGGCAGGTGAAACAGTGTGGCGATCGCCGCTTTCACCGTTCCAATCGGTGTTCCTGGAGCAACGACCTGCGGCAGTTTGAAAGGAATTGATAACTCCTGTATCCAGTTGGGATAACATAACTCACCTACGTCATATCCTAGCTTTAAGGCATTATGATAATCGCTGATGCCCAGTTGACCGTGCAGCAAAAAGGCTAGCCAATCCGCTTGGTGCAAGAAATATGTTTCAGAGGAAATACAATTTATCACTTCTGTACAGGTAGACCACCACAGCAGTTTGGTGAGACTGGAGGTGGCGCTGATAACGGCGTGGTTAGGCGGGGCGATCGCCCTTACCCGCTCCAGCACCGTCGTTCCACGCGCATCGTTGTAGAGAATAGGCTGATCGAGTGGATTACCCCTAGCATCGCAGATTAGCACGGTAGAAGAAGTGCCATTAAGGGCGATCGCCCTCAACTGTTGGCGAATTTCTATAGGAAGCTGTTCGATGATTGAGAACAATGCTGTTTGCCAGGTCACTAGCAAATCCTCAGACTCACCTTTAAATGGGAAACTGGTCTGAGCTTGGATTTCACCGTTCAAGTCAATGGCGATCGCCCGTGCGCCCGACGTGCCAAAATCAATGCCAAGATAAAAGCTAGACACTCTAATTGCGCTCCTCTACCCTTCCCCTTCTTTAGCTTAAAGAATTGAGCGCACAACTCCACCATCTACCCGCAGGGCGGCACCATTTGTTGCAGAAAGCCCAATGGCACTGACTTAAAAGAGGGTAAGATCTGCTGATGACAAAACTGATTATTCAAATTCCTTGCTACAACGAGGAAGCCACCCTAGGAATGACGCTAGCCGAGCTGCCGCGCCAGATTCCCGGTATTGACCGGGTGGAATGGCTGATCGTCAACGATGGCAGCAGCGATCGCACCGTCGAGGTAGCGCTAGCCAATGGAGTTGATCATGTCGTCAGTTTTGCCCACAACCAGGGACTTGCTCACGCATTTATGGCGGGTCTAGAAGCCTGTCTCAAAGCCGGAGCGGACATCATTGTAAACACAGATGCAGACAATCAGTACTGTGCCGCTGACATTCCTCGCTTGGTCGAGCCAATTTTGAGAGGTGAGGCCGACATTGTGGTAGGAGCGCGACCGATTCGGCAAATCAAGCATTTCTCTCCGACCAAAAAGCTGCTGCAAACGTTTGGCAGTTGGGTCGTTCGAGTTGCTAGTCAAACAGATATTGTGGATGCGCCCAGCGGCTTTCGGGCAATCAGCCGAGAGGCGGCGCTGCGGCTAAATGTGTTCAACGAATATACCTACACGCTAGAAACAATCATTCAGGCGGGGCGGCAGGGAATGGCGATCAAGTCAGTGCCCATCCGCACGAATGGCTATTTACGCCCGTCGCGTTTGGTGAAAAGCATTCCGTCCTATGTGAAGCGATCGCTTCTCACCATTCTGCGAATTTCCATGACCTACAAGCCGCTCAGATTCTTTGCGATTTTGGGCAGCATTCCCTTCTCTATGGGCTTTTTGCTGGGTATTCGCTGGCTAGTCTTATTCTTTTTAGAGAATGGAACGCGATCGCGTGCGCCCAGCCTGATTCTGGCAGCAATCCTGATTTTGATTGGCTTTCAGCTATGGATGTTTGGCTTAGTCGCAGACCTGATGGCGGTCAACCGCAAAGTATTAGAAGATATTCAGCTACGCCTGCGTCGAGCAGAGCTAGATTCTAATCAGAAAAAGTGATGAACATGGGGAACGAGACGCACAGTTGGAGCCGCTTTCAAACACAAGTCATTCAGCCCAAAAACTGCACTCACTGCGGCGCGTGTGTAGGATTGCATCCAGAGTTGCTAGAGTTTCGGGAAACCTCGTCTGGGCCATTGCCCTTTTTACGTCGCGCTTTGACTGATGCAGAAGACCAATCCCTGGCGCTGGCGTGGGCAGTTTGCTCTGGACGCGGCGTTCCCTACCCTGACCTGCTAGCATACCTCAACAGCAGCAAACCTATCGATCCGCTGCTGGGTGCCTACCGTCAGGTATTTACAGGCTATGCGGCTGACCCAACAATTCGGCAGCGTGGCGCATCGGGTGGGGTAATTAGTCGAGTCTTAATTCATCTCCTGGAGAGCGGTCAGATTGAAGGAGCCGTCGTGCTGCGTCAGGGCTTACATTCACCCGAAGCCGCAACCCCAACGATCGCTACCAGTCGAGCAGAAATTCTCGCAGCCGCTCAAAGCGTTTATGCCGTCACGCCCACGCTAACGATTCTGCCCGAAATCGAAGCATTTCCCGGTCGTCTAGCTTTCGTCGGTCTACCCGAACAGGTGACTGCGCTGCGAATGCTCCAGGCAGCAGGACACCCCGCCGCCCAAAAGGTCGTGTTTGTGGCTGGCCCTTACACCGGGACGAATATGTATGTGGGCGCAGTGCGGGCGTTTTTGCGGATGCAGGGGGTGAAGGATGCGATCGCCATTACCTCACTCCAGTGGCGGGCGGGTGAATGGCCCGGCTACCTCCAGGTTGAAACTGCCGATGGGCGCGTCTTCAAAGCCCAAAAGTTTTACTACAACTACCTGATCCCCTTCTACATTTCGCGCAACTGTCAAATCACGCCCGACTTCACCAACGAAGCAACCGATCTATCCGTCGGGGATGCCTGGTCGCCCCAGTTTGAGCAGGCAGGCGGCGGCCATTCTGTGATTGTGGCTCGGAGTGAGTTTGCCGAGAAAGTTCTGTTATCGATGCAGCAGTCTGGCGAACTGATGCTAGAGTCCATTCCCCTTAATCAGGCGTTGGGAATGCACGGTCATATGCTCGACTTCAAAAAGCGAGGCAGTTTCATTCGATTAGCAGTGCAAAAGCGACAGGGAATTCCCGTTCCCGACTTTGGCTACCGTCCCGAAAAAATTCCCCTCAGCCGCTGGCTCGTCGAAGCGGTGATCAGCGGTTCTTTTCTAATCGGTCGTCAGGGTTGGGCAAGATGGCTGGTTTCTAAACTGCCGATGGAATTCGTCGGTCCCACCTTTAACTTTTTGCGTAAAACTTGGAAAGGATTGTCTAAGCCGACTAAGCGGAAGGGGTTGGCTGAGGTGAGGTTTGTGGAGGAAGGGGGGAGCGATCGCTGGCATGAAATCTGCTCTAAGAAATAAGAATTAAATAACTGCGATATTTCCCTGTACGGGCGAACGGACGTTTGCCCCTTCAGAGGACTGGTTCTCGACCTGATTAAACAAAGGTTGGCTAAAGTCAAATCAGGCAACCCATGAGGGCAAAAGCACAATGATTGCGAATCCCGGTTTCCCTCGAATGTCTCCACAGGAATATTTGGTGTGGGAGGAATCCCAACCGCTGCGCTATGAGTACCTGCATGGGGAAGTGGTTGCCATGACTGGGGGCACAATTCCTCACAATCAAGTAGCAGTGAATTTGGCATCAGTGCTGAAGGCGCATTTGCGGGGAAAGGGGTGTAAAGTATTAACCAGCGATGCAAAGGTTGCGGTTTCAGAGCAAGGCCCGTTTCACTATGCTGATGTATCGGTGACTTGTGATGAACGAGACCGAACAGCCCGTCAATTTATTCGCTATCCTTGCCTGGTGGCAGAGGCGTTATCGCCCAGCACTGAGGCTCTAGACCGGGGAGAAAAATTTCGCCAATATCGCCGCATTGAAACGTTACGGGAATATTTGCTGATTGATCCCGATCGCCCCAGTGTGGAGTGCTATCGCCTGAATGAACGGGGCAATTGGGAGCTATTTCAGTTTGCGATCGAGGAGTTTAGCGCTGAGGCAAAAGCTTGTGAAGTGGAGCTAACCAGCGTGGGGCTAACGTTTCCGCTGTCGCTGCTGTATGAGGATGTGGAACCGTTGCTCTGACTAACGGGTCTCTCGATTTATTTCAATCCATTCCTCACAGGACTTACGCACTTCTCTACAGAACAAGGGGCTTAAGCCCCTTGTTGGTGCGGCAATCGCTATACAGACTGTACCAATAACAGGCAAGCCGAGTCGCTCTGCCAGCTTTCGGGCTTTTCCATCATCCAGAACCAGATAAGTGGCTGAAATCTCTTGTGCTAGGGCGATCGCTTGCCAAAGTTGGAGATAAGACCCGCGTTTTTGTGCAAAAAGCAATGGAGGTTGTCAACCGCAATGACGAATTTCTACCTCGTTCTTTTGATGTAGACGAGATGCGGCGAGCGGTAAAGCTGTATGAGAGCTTGTACCCTATTCTCTTATCCCTGGGCCAGCTCCATGAACTTCTAGAAGACACTTACTATGTTGCTGCAAATGAGGCCTACGCTTCAGCCAGGGTAGTTTACCAATCTGCCAAAGCTCATGGTCGCGGCATTGGAGTTGATACAGTCGTAGAAGAGTTGGGCACTCGCTTTAGCCGCAAGTCACGCAAATCTCCACCTCAAACCAGGTAAGCGTGAGTCAAGCAATCGGACGAAATGGGGCGATCGCTTTTTCTCAATCCAGATGAGAGGGGGCGATCGCTTCAGATTATCTAAGAACCGAGCCAGTTTTCTATCTGAAGGTTAGGAATATTTTCAAAGTGCCGAATGTTGTTGCTCACTAAAACATCTTCACGAGAGCGAACCACAGCAGCGATCACGGCATCCAAGTTGCCAGTAGGTCTACCGATTCGTCTGAGTTCAGCCTGAATCTTACCAAATTCAATTGCTGCTAAGGAATTAAAAGGAACAATCTCAAAGGGTTTAATAAACTGCCGTAAAACTTCCACATTCTGCTCAACTCGTTGAGAACAATATACTCCTTTGTAAAGTTCCGCTAATACAATAGTGGAAAGATAGCAGTCTTCACGCTTGCGATTAAATTCGCGGATCGCTTCAGGATTAGCTTGAATTAGAGCGATGCAGATGTTGGTGTCTAGTAAATACACGAGGATCGAAGTAATTCAATCTACATCGTTAAAGTTTATAGGATTGCCAAGATCAACGTGCCGTTCATGATCAATCTCAGCGAAGAGTGTTTCAATCTCAGCATCGTTCTTCCAGCTTCCTACAATACCTTCTAGACTTGCCCATCGATTGTTCTGATCGGTCGCTTGAGCTTCAGAGATATCAATTTCAATCTCCATGCCATCAGGAATACTAGTGAGCGTTTCTAAAAGTTCAATGGTTTGTCCACGCTTAATGCCTTTGACTCTCATAAAAACTCTTTTGGATACAAAGTTAACGTAATGGATCAATTATAGAGTGATCAACGGCTGTAAACCCCTAGTTATAGAGGGGCGATCGCCTTTTCTCAATCCAGAAGCTACGGTGTACACACAAGTGATCAGATCTAGCCAAAGTCCTAGAGAATCGCCCCCCAACCCCCAATTCGGGGGGAGCCGAGCAGTTCAAAGTCCCCCAGAATTGGGAGATTTAAGAGGGCTGAAAAGCTTGAAACGAAGCAGATTTCGACTTGTGTGTACACCGTAGCAATCCAGATAAGAAGGGGCGATCGCTTTTCTTGTTTAAGAAGCGATCGCAATAATATTGCTAATCCGGAAGGATGCTGGAGTCAGTCAACTGAGAATTGCTTTTGATAAATTGAAGTAGTTGCCCATAACTTAATCCATTCTCAAGTCTGAATCGAGGCAGTTTGTGTGACCAGCGTATTCACGATAGAACAATCTCCTTTAACGGTACGGCTGCATCCAGTGGTCGAAATGACTGATGAGCAGTTTTTTGAACTTTGCCAGCTTAACCGCGATCTACACATCGAACGTACCGCTACGGGAGATCTGATCATCATGCCGCCAACCGGATCGGGGTCAGGAAATCGAAATGCCAGAATTACTCAGCAATTGATGAATTGGGCGGATCGAGATGGCACTGGCGTTGGGTTTGACTCCAGTACGGGTTTCACGTTGCCGAATGGAGCTAAGCGATCGCCTGATGCAGCCTGGATTCTGTTAGAGCGCTGGAATACACTAACCCCTGAGCAACAGGAAGGGTTTGCACCGATTTGTCCTGATTTTGTGGTGGAGTTGCGATCGCCCTCCGATAATTTGACCGAACTGCAAGCAAAAATGCAGGAATACATTGAAAATGGTATTCGTCTAGGTTGGCTGATTGACCGTCCACAGCGATCGGTCTATGTCTATCGTCCTGGTACAGCAGTTGAGATTCTAGAAAATCCTGAAACCCTGAGCGGTGAAACGGTGCTGCCTGAATTTACCTTAGATCTCAGTAAGATTTGGTGAGAGTGATACGCTTTTATAGCGGTTCTCTAGTGACTAAGGCATAGTCATTTGTCACTCGTTGTTTGTCATTGGTCATTTGTTACCGCTAATGACCAATGACCAATGACCAATGACCAATGACCCATAACCAACCCCAATGTCTGATCTATCCTCCCAATTTCATCACTACGTCAACTACCAAGTGGCGCGGGTGTTAACCCAAATGGATCGGGATCACGATTCACCCACCTTTGGCTGCTTTGATCGCAACTACTGGCACTACAAAATTCGCGATTTCCCCTCGGCGATTCTTCAGCAGGGCATTTTTACCTTAGAGGCAGTACGGACTGAACAAATTGCCACTAATGTTTCACTTGAGGTGATTGAGCGCTGGTGTGTCGGTGCGGTGAATGCGCTAGCGCGACAGGTCGATCGCCAGGGCGGTGTGGATGAATACTACCCGTTTGAGCGCAGCTTTCCGGCAGCGGCATTTGGGCTGTATGCGGTGGGTCGGGTGCTGTATGACTGGCAGACCCATGCTCCACATCTGCTCAATCTTGTAAACGAGGCTCCTCTCAAGCGACTGACGCAGAAGTTGGTAGGGCGGGTAGAGCAAAAGGCAATGAACCAGCAGGCAGCAGGGTTGGCAGGAATTGCGCTGGCGGCAAAGGTGGGAATTGTTGCTCCAAGTGCCATTCAACCGATCGCCGATCGCCTCTTTCAGTCACAGCATCCCGAAGGTTGGTTTAACGAATATGGTGGACCAGATTTTGGCTATCTGACCGTCACCCTCGATGCTCTGGCTGATTACTATGATGTAACTCATGACGAACGGGCACTCAAGGCAGCAGATGGGGCGATCGCCTTCCTCGCTCAACTTGTCGGTGCGGATGGCCGTTTGCCTTCTACCTTGAACTGTCGCAATACTGATTATGTGGTGCCTTACGGATTAGTTCGGGCTGCATCCCGCAATCCGCTGGCAGGCTGGTTAGTTGAAACGCTGTTTCAAGATTTGGGAGAGCCGACTCACCCCATCTGGGCGACGGACGATCGCTATCACTGTCACTATGTGTTTGCCAGCATCGTGCGAAGTTTGCCCCATTTAGACGCAATGCAGGTGGCTCAGGCTCCAGCTCTTCAACCTGAAATTTGGCTGAAGGGCTGTGGCTATTGGGTTTATTGGTCGGGCGATCGCCAGTGGAACGCCTACGTTGCGGCGCATAAAGGCGGCTTAGTCAGAATTCATCGCCAAAATCAGGCACCTATTGTTGATCACGGCTGGCGAATTGAGGCAAAAGGGGAACTTTGGACGAGCAACTGGTGGTCAGATGAGTGGACAATTCAGCGCCAGGGGCGGGAAATTTGCATTCGCGGCAACTGTCAAAAAGCTCAGTTTCATGTGGCTACTCCTGCAAAACACGCTGTTCTGCGGCTACTAGCCTGGTGGTTTGGCGAAAAGCTGGTTCCATTTCTGAAGCAAAAAATGATTTTTCGATCGGGCAAGGCAGATGGGCCGCAGTTTGAACGGCGGGTGCGGATTAGCTCTACAGGAGTGGAGCTTCAGGATCAAATAGAAACATGGGAGGGGGCGATCGCCATCACCAGTCCACGTCAAAACCTTCGCCATGTCGCTAGTGCAGACAGCTTTAGCCCTGAAGAATGGCAGCCTGCGCTGCTTCCCCCAACTCGTCAATCGCTTGACCGCAAGCTGCAAGCCAGTGCCAGTTGGCCATCGGGTTCAGACTCATGAAACGGCTGATCTCACTGGCAGTTAGCCTGCTGATCTTAGGCGTGATTTACTGGCAGATTGACACTCGTGGACTGGTGCAGGTATTCCAACGGAGCGATCGCCTCTGGCTAGCAACCAGTCTGGGAATGGTCATTCCGCTAACCTTGATGACGGGCTGGCGGCTCCAGCAACTCATGCCCCACGAGCAAGACAAGCAACAGGCGGCATCGCCCTTGCCATTTTGGGAAGCAAACCGCCTGATTTTAGTCGCCTGTGTGCTGAATATGGTGCTGCCCTCGAAAATGGGCGACATTGCCAAAGCCTACTTTATGCGCGATCGCGGACACTTGGACGGCTCTCTCGCAGTTTCCCTGGTGGTCTTTGAGAAAGCCTGCGATCTGCTGTCGCTGCTGCTGTGGTGCGCTCTGGGATTGGTACTTTACCCGCAAAAGGGTTGGATTTTCTGGGTGATGACCCTGAGCGTGGTATCCGGGTTAATCATAGGACTACTGCTATTAGGTTCGCGCAAATTCGCTCAGCTCTTTTTTCGATTAGGGCAGCTTATTGCTCCTAAAAAAACAAAAGCCAACCTTGAAGCTTTAGGCAAAGCCTGGGAAACCATGCACGCCTACTTTTGGAGCGATCGCCTGCACCTGCTCAAAATCGTCAGCACCTCAATTCTGATCTGGTTTTTTCATCTGCTGCAAATCTGGTTTTTTATCTTTGCGCTGAAAGCCTGGGCCCCGTTTCTAGCAAACCTGGCGCTAGCTCCTCTGGCAATTTTAGCAGGCCTACTGCCGCTCACCTTTGCGGGAGTGGGCACCCGTGACGCTGCGATTATTGCGTTTTATCAACCATTTCTCGATACGCCAACTGCCGCTGCGCTAGGGTTGTTGTGTACGTCACGCTATCTCTTGCCTGCGATCGTCGGACTGCCTTTCCTCAGCCAGTATTTAGGCAAACTACGTCGCTTTTAAAAAACAAGCAGTAACTCGGAAAACCTTTAGACAAGCAGCAGCGCTGGTAACATAAATAAACCTCTCCTTGACGAAAATAAAACGGTTGCAGCCGATGGAAAAATTATTCAAGCATCGGGTATTTGCCCCATTTAAGCTCAAGTTCTGGGTCATCCTTCTGTTAATTCTAGGTGTATTCTTTAGATGCGTTAATTTAGACCAAAAGTTGTATTGGGGCGATGAAGTTGCAACCTCTTTGCGATCGTCAGGTTACAGCCAGGAAGAGGTTGAACGGCAGATTTTTAATAACCAAATCATCGTATCTCAGGAACTACGAATCTATCAGGTTCCAACTTCTGAAAAAAGCCTAATTGACACTGTTAAGGCTCTATCAACCCATCCAGAACACCCGCCACTCTATTATCTCTTAGCTAGAATTTGGACACAGTTTTGGATGCAGTGGTTTGACAACTCAGTTGCAGTTTTTAGAAGTTTGTCGGTAGTCATTAGCATTCTGGTCTTGCCCTGTCTCTACTGGCTTTGTGTAGAACTCTTTGAGTCATCTCTGATGCGATCGGCAGTCCTCGCGCTTGTTGCAATTTCACCCTTACACGTTCTCTATGCTCAAGAAGCAAGGGAATATAGTTTGTGGATTTTGGCGATCGTGTTGTCGAGTGCAGCTTTACTCAGAGCTATGCGGCTACAAACCCAGGCGAGTTGGAGAACCTATGCAGCAACAATTGTTTTAGGGCTATATTCTCATTTACTGTTTGTTTGGGTGGCGATCGCCCAGGGTCTTTTCGTATTCCTCCAGGAAAACTTTCAACGCAGCAAACTAACAAGCTCTTATTTGCGGGCATCGTTAATTGGAGTCTTAGGCTTTTCCCCCTGGATATGTATTGCAGCTTTAAATTTCTCTCAGCTTAGCAGCGTTGTTGATGCAGCCATTAAAGAAACCTCTCCGTTCTACCTATTTTTTGTCTGGTCGCGCAGTTTAAACCGCGTTTTCTTTAGCGCCGATTTTGGTGCCTCAATCGATCGGTGGTCTGCTCTAGACCGATGGCTTCGCAACCTTACCTTTGACTATTTTCAAGTAGATTTGGGATTCTCTCAGCTAGTTTTGGTATTGGTGACTTTTGCCTCACTCTACTTTCTTTGCCGCCACGCGCCCAAACGGACTTGCCTATTTCTCCTGGTGCTGATTGGTGCTACCGCGATGCCGTTAATGGGGCCAGATCTGATTTTAGGCGGCACTCAGTCTACTCGAATTCGCTATTTAATCCCAGCTTATTTAGGAATTCAAATGGCGATCGCCTACCTCTTTTCAACCCAAATTAACACGCTCAAACATCTACAAAAAGCAATTTGGCAAATTGGTTTAGCGGCTTTGATTATGGGAGGAATCATCGGATGTTTCAACGATTTACCTCAACAAGTAACTTGGAATAAAGACAGTAAAACGGAAGATTACTTATCTATTGCTGAAGCCATCAATCAAACTCCTGACCCGCTTGTAATTAGCAACACGTCAGCCATTCGTGTGTTAACCCTAAGCTATCAACTTAATCCAGACACAGAACTGCTGCTGTTTGATTCTGATCAGATTCCTCAAGCTCCTAAACGCTTTCAGCAGGTATTTTTGTTTGATCCATCAGACGAATTGCTGGAGCAATTTGAAAGACGGCAAATTCAAATCACTCCGATTGTCGAATCTAAGATTCAATTGTGGCGACTACAAATGTGAACGACTACCGCCATTCATTCCTTGCTACGGGTCTGTTAAACCAAGCTGTGATTGGCTCATGATAGGTAAAGTGACAGTAAATTTAGTTCCAACATTAACTTTGCTCTCGACGGTAAGTGAACCTTGATGAAGATCTACGCATTTTTTGACAATGCTAAGTCCCATCCCTGTACCTGGAATAGTGCCAACGTTACTGGCACGAAAAAAGGGGGAAAATAATCGTTGCTGATCTGCGGTGGAAATACCAATTCCCTGATCTTGTATTTCAAAAACAACCTGATTTTCTTCACGGTGACTACGTACAGTCACGGTGCTTTGTTGAGGAGAGTACTTCACTGCATTCTCTAATAAATTAGTCAAAATATGACGTAGGAGAACTTCATCTAGACAGACTTCAGCTTCAGAACCTTCATGAGCATAGTTAAATTGATGAGAGCGCTCGTGAATAAGCAGTTGTTCTTCGATTAGCTCCTGGCAGAGAGAAACTACATCTATAAGCGCCACATTCAGACGCAAAATTCCAGCTTCTGCTTGACTAAATGTCATCACGTCTTCAACTAGCTGATTCAAGCGCTTTGTAGCAGCTCGAATTCGATCCAGGTAAGCTTCTCGCCTTTCTGGTTCTATCTGAGCATCAAAATGAGACAATAGCTCTGTTGAGGTCAAGATAATGGTTAAAGGCGTGCGAAATTCGTGAGAAATGGTAGCGATTAGATTAGATTTAAGTTCACTCAGCGCTCGCTCTGCCGTCAAAATTTCTAGCGTCTCATCTTCAGACCGTTGACGTTCTCGCACCTCGTCCTCAAGCTGGTCAATTCGCTGGCGATCGCTTGCATCTGAAATTACCAGCACTACCCCTGTGGGTGCTTCAGCATTTAAAGCAATTGGGGATGCACTGTCTGAGACGGGAGTTTGCCTTCCGTCTCTAGCCACAAGCGCCAACCCCTCCTCTAAATACAGGATTCGACCCTCTTGCAAGACTTGAGCTACCGGGTTATTTGCCACAAACTCTCCAGTTGCCGCATTGACCAGGCGGACAACCTGCATCGCTGTTTGCCCAACGGCTTCAGTTTGCGTCCACCCGGTTAGGGTTTCCGCGACCGGATTAAGATAAGTAATCTTGGCTGAGGCATCGGTCGTAATAATAGCATCGCCCGCAGATTGAAGAATTGTGGAGAAGAATTTCTCCCGCTCAATCAACTGTTGCTCAATCTGATATTTATGCAGAGCGATTTCAACCGTAATCCGTAGATCTTGAGGTCTAAATGGTTTAACAATATATCCCAGTGGCTCAGTTCGCTTGGCCCGTTCTAGAGTATCGCTGTCTGAATGGGCAGTGAGATAAACTACTGGAACATTACACTGCTGTCGAACGTATTCGGCGATAGCAATGCCATCTAATTCTTCACCCTCCAGCACAATATCTATGATGATTAAGTCGGGAGGCGTTTGATTTAGGCTAGCCATCAAACCTACAACTGTCCCTACGGTATCGGTGACAATATAGCCAAGTCGCCGCAGTTGCTCTGCAATTACCTCTGCTATAACGATCTCATCTTCGACGACCAAAATCTTGGCTAATGACATAAATAAAGCTAATTGGTAGTCAGGATTAAATCATTTTTGCTCTTAAAGTTAATCTTAAACGTTAATCCTTTGTTAGGCTTTAACACGTCTAGTGAGCCTCGCATTTGCTGAGTCACCAGCGAATGTACTAACCATAGCCCTAACGATTTTCTTCGACTGAAATCAAGGCTTTGGGTTAAACCTATTCCATTGTCGCGCACAACTAGCTCGAATAAACTCTCCTCAACTTGAGAGAAGAGGATTTGAATTTCGCCCGTCTGTTCGCCTGGAAAGGCGTGCTTTAGGGCATTAGAAACTAGCTCATTGACAATCAAGCCACAGTGCATAGCAGTGTCGATAGGCAACAAGACAGGCTGCAAGTTTAACGAGAGTGAAATTCGATTGGAGGTTGATGCATGAGACATCCACAAGTCTTGGGTGAGGCTTTTCACATAATTTGAAAAATCGATTTGGCCCAAGTCGGGAGAGTCATACAGTTTTTCATGAATTAACGACATCGAGTGGATCCGCTCCTGGCTGTCCTGCAATATTTTCAAGGTTTTTTCATCCTCGATTTGGTGCGATTGCAAATACAGTAATCCTGAAACAACTTGCAGGTTGTTTTTGACTCGGTGGTGAATTTCTCGGATTAGCGTTTCTCGCTGTCGGGCTGTCTCTTGGATTTTTTCAGCCTGCTTTTGAAAGGTGCAATCGATCGCCATTGAAAGTACTAATTGTCGCCCATCAGGTGCTTTCCCTAACGAGGATGAACTAAACTCCCAAATTCGGCGATCGCCCGTTTTAGTTGTAATGGTAAACTCCCCCTCACTGACGCGCCCCTCTAGTTGATAGAGCTGATCAATTACCGTCATAACTACGTGTTTGCGATCGCCATAGGCTTTTTCAGTCCAGTCAGCTAACGTAGGAATTTCAGCATGGGTATAACCCGTAATCTCTGTCCAGATATGATTGATGAGCAAAATTTCTCCCCCTTCAGCATGAATCATCATCGGGAAAGGTGCATCCAAGATAGCACGACTTAGTTGGGCTTCACTTGCCTGCAATCGGATCAACATCTGCTTTAGCTCATTCGTTTGAGCCGTGATTCGTGCTTCTAGTTGGGCATTCAGTTCTTCTAAAGCAGCCTCAGCCCGCTGCCGCTCTACCACCTCACGTCGCAGTTGCTGATTGACTTGCTGCAATTCAATCACCTGAGTGGCAACCACCTGATGCAACTGTTCCAACTCAATGTTGCGTTTCTGCAACGTTTCTTCTGCCACTTTTAGATAGGTAATATCGTTGTGCGCCCCCAACATTCTGATAGGTTTCCCTGCCTGATCTCGAATCGCAATGCCCCGACAGCGAACCCAGACCGTTGAACCGTTGGCATGGCGATAGCGCACCACCTGGTCATAGGGATAGGTAGCATCTCGACAGTGCAGTTCAAAATTGAACAAAGCCTGTTTCAAATCATCTGGGTTAATCAAATCTTGCCACTCAGAGGCTAAATGATTCTTCTGGGCAGGGTCATATCCTAACAGTTGCCAAAAGCCAGGACTCATCCATTCATGCTTTGGGCTAGTAATATCCCAGTACCAGATGCCGTCAAGTGAGCCTTGATGTAAAAACTCAAAGATAGAGCGATCGCTTTGGATTAGGTCATACAGCTCTCTCTTCAAGTAGTGTTCTTCTGTTTGGCTGACTGTTTTGCTCATGTTGCTGCGGTTTGCAATTACCTAAAACAAACTATCAATTCTTGTAATAGCACTTACAGCAATTATCGCTTGGGTAAGCTGCGATCTTGCGGTTCAAGCAAGCCTAGCGAGATAGGAGTTAGCCGCTCATGCCTGCACCTCTGTGTTCCCTAATTTTTACTCATCTGGGAAATCGCTCTGAAATAACTTTTTAATCACGCCTCTAGCGTTACTAAATCCCCCATCTAGATAAACTGCGCCAATAATCGCCTCTAGCGTTTCAGCTAATACATAGGGCTGCTCATTTGCTCGCAGTTTCTTTTCACCAACTCCAAGTTTAATAAATAGCCCAATTTCTAGACCTCTACCTAGTTTGGCAAGGTTTTCCTCCCGTTCTAGCTCAATTCTTTGTGTTGTAATTTCCTGTCGAGTATTGCAGCCCGATCGCACCAACAGCTCAGTTAATACTGTTTTTAGAACGCTATCTCCCAATGTGCGATAAATTTCCTGATCCTCATAGCTCTGGTTCTGTTGCTTTTGCTCCAGCGCATAGGCTTTGCGGGTCAGAGCGCGGTTGAGGAAGCGTTTATCAAAGAAGAAATATCCTAAATTTTGTTCGAGACTCATGGTTTAGCTCAAATAAAGCTGGATGAACTGTTGAGCCGCATCAGGGTTAATCTGCTTTAGAGCTTTAACGATTTCAACGATGGTTTCTGGAGCAGGCTCTTCCCGCTCATGCAGCCATATAAAGAGTGTAGATCGATCAATGCCCGAAGCCAAAGTTAGCCGACTTTGACTGATGCCGTAAGTTTCCAAAACCTGCTTGAGTGCTTTGTTTGCCTTTGCCATGCTGAATGTTGTCAGGGAATCCTGGGGTGGCGATCGCCACCCTGACACATAACTGAACAGGCTTTCGTCCCTACTTTCAGGATTTTGCGGTGAGAATGAGCTAAAGTTAGGGCGATGCTTGTCCCGAAAACGTCTGCTGGGGTGATTAGATGGCTAGTCAGTTTGCTCAACGGATGCCGCTCGTGAGCGTGGTGATCCCGACTTACAACTGCGATCGCTACATTGTTCAGGCAATTGAGAGCGTCCTTAGCCAAACCTACAGCAACTCCGAAATTATTGTCATTGACGACGGCTCTATCGACCAAACCCAGTGTGTCCTTGAGCCATACTTCGACCATATCCGCTATATTTACCAGCAAAATCAGGGAGTATCAGTTGCCCGCAATCGCGGCATTCAGGAAGCTAGCGGTGAATTGGTCGCGTTCCTGGATGCAGACGACTTCTTTCTGCCGGACAAACTAGCTGACCAGGTTGCCTGCTTTGAGGCGCAGCCCTCTCTGGGCGTGGTGTCCAGCGGTTGGTACATGGTTGACGAACAGGGTGAGGAAGTCATTGCAGAACACAAGCCCTGGCTGGGTTTGCCACACCTCAACCTGGAAACCTGGCTGCTGTGGCGACCCGTGCTGCCCAGCGCTCTCATGCTGCGGCGTAAATGGCTGGAGACAAACAAATTTGACACGCGGCTGCGCTATGCAGAGGATGCAGAACTGCTAATCCGTCTGGCATTGATGGGCTGTAAATCGGCTTGGCTAGAGAAGTTATCTCTGGGCTATCGGAAGCATTCGAGCAGCGCCACGAGTCACCAAAATGTGTTGAAGCAAGCAGAATCATTTGATGCAGTTTATGAGGACTTTTTTGCTCAACTCGACTTACCTGACTCTATTTCTAAACTAGAAAAATCGGCTTATTACAACTATTTGGTTTGGCTAGGCTGGCGATTTTGCCAAACTTTTCAACTGGCAAAAATGTCAGAATATCTGCGTCGTGCCTTGCTTTATTCACCTTATTCAGCTTCAGCAACCCTTGCTAATTGGGTGCAATCCTTCAGCGATTATGCCCTCGGTTCTGGTGAAGAATTGGATGCTCACGCACTGAGCAATTTACTAGAGTGGAAGCAGTTAACAAACGCTGTTCTAACTCTAAAAAGGCCCAGAGTAAGTGTAATTATTCCGGCCTATAACTGTGCTGAATATATTGCTGAAACGATTGAAAGTGTGTTGAATCAAACCTATCATGACTACGAAATTATTGTGGTTGATGATGGTTCAACGGATGCGACTCGTGAGGTGGTGAAGGGGTATGGCGATCGCCTCCAGTACATTTACCAGCAAAACCAGGGAGCCGCCGCCGCCCGCAATCGCGGCATTCGCTTAGCCAGAGGTAAACTGATTGCTTTTTTGGATGGAGACGATCTATTTTTGCCAAACAAATTAGCCGTTCAGGTTGCTTATTTGGATGCTAATCCATCCGTAGGCATGGTCAAAACAGGCTGGCAAATTATTGACCAGCACGGAAAATTTGTCTCAAATGTAAAACCCTGGCACTATGCGCCCAAACTTGATTTAGCTGCCCTGGTGCTTTACAAAGTCTCTCGACCCAGTGCCCTGATGCTGCGTCGTGATTGGTGCGAACGGGCTAACGGTTTTAACCCTAATTTTGCGATCGGAGAAGATCTAGATCTGATGCTTAGATTAGCGCTAATGGGCTGCAAAATTGCCTGGATTCGCCAGATTCACACCTGCTATCGCCAGCATTCGGATAGCCTGATGTCAAGCGGTTTGCGACTACGCACTGATATGGAAACCGTGATGGATCGGTTCTTCGATCGAGCCGATGTGCCCGACGCAATCCGTCAATTGAAAGCACAGGAACGCTATCAAAGTTTAGTCTGGATTGCCTGGAGAATGTACCGAGACGGTTGCAGTGAGGAGATGGCAAACTGTTTAGAAAAGTCTTTAAGCTACACATCACTTTCGCCCACCGAAACAGTTCTAAACTGGATTAATCTTTTCACTTCGGCTTCAGCAGAATATGGCTACGAATTAGATGTGTATTCTCTGATTAATACGGCGGACTGGCAGCGAGTGATGAATTTTGTAAAGCAATACGATCGCCACCCCATTTCATCAGTTTGATCTTAATGAAACACATTCTTTTATACAGTGATGATCCGGGAGAGGGAGGTTTAGCCCAGTATGAACACGCCCTGGTTTGTCAACTCAAAAGTCTGGGCTATCAGGTATCTAATGCTCATGGCAAACCGTTCAATGCAAAAATTGAGCGAGAGCAAAACTTAGGCATCCAGCAAATCAATTTGGGCTTCACATCAGGTCAAGATTTCACACGTACTCTGAAAGATATCGATGGGGCTGAGAATATTTTTAGACGAGCAGACCCCGACCTGATTGTATTTAGCGATGGCTGGCCGTTTTCCACCTTTGCCGCAAAGCAAACTGCCATTCAGTTAGGCATTCCCTACATAATTGTTTTGGGTTTCATCAATGCTGAGTGTGCAAACTTTTCCTATGGCGATGGAGTGAATTATACCGATGCCGTTGCTCATCATTACAGTCAGGCCAAAGCATTAGTTGCAGTTTCTCAAGAGAATGCGAATTTAGTTCACCAAATCTATCGAATCCCTCAAAATAAAATTCAGGTTATTCATTACGGTCGCCCTGCCCAATATTTTGAATCTCCTGATTCGTCAGTACGGGAAAAACTCAGGCAGCAGTTGGGTTTGCCAGAGGGGGCGATCGCCTGTCTCACTTCAGCCCGACTCGCACCCGTGAAGGGCCATCAGTATTTACTAGAAGCGATTCAGCAGCTTAAACAAACCGAAGTTTGGGAAAAGCTTTATTTTTTGTGGGCTGGAACAGGGACGGGCGATCGCTATTCCAACATTGAATCTCAGCTTAAGGAAGCAGTTAGAAAATTAGGCGTTACGGATCGGGTGAAATTTCTAGGGCAGCGCTCTGATGTGCCTGATTTACTAACAGCAAGTGACATTTTTGTCTTCCCCTCAAAAGCTGAAGGAATGCCTTTATCTGTGATGGAAGCAATGGCAAAAGGATTACCTGTGATCGCCTCGGCTGTTAGCGGCATTCCTGAAGAATTGGGCGATACCGGAAAGCTATTACCTGACCCTAATCACGATCCGCAAGGAACAGTTAGAGAGTTAGCCAGTACGCTTCAAACTTGGGCTGCGGACACTGATTTGCTTACTTCAATGGGTAAAGTTTGTCAGCAACGAGCCATAAAAATGTTTAAGGAAGAGCGAATGCTGGCAGAGCATATTGCTGTTATTGAAAAAGCCCTATCTAACTCAAGAGTCACTACTGACAGCGAGACTGAGACAGTCTTACTAGATCCGTTTCGGGTTAGAGAGTTAGCCAAACGAATTTCCTATGGCTCCACCGTGTGGAATGCTTGGTGCTTACAGTCTCAGGGCGACTTGATTGGAATGTCTAAACTGCTAAAGAATTCTTTAAAAAACATTCCTTTTTCAAAAACACAAACCGTCTTAAACTGGATAGAAAGTTTCGCAAAGTTTTCCTTAGAGAAAGGGGGAAAATTAGATACCTATTCTCTGACTGCTTCGACGGAGTGGAGAGATTTAATTAGCTTGATTCAACAAGAAAAGATATCTACTTAAGTTGAAAATTTATCTATTTGAATTAACAATTACTGCCTGATTACTTAATTTCATTCACTTAGAAAATAACTCACAGCGCATGGACATTACCCTAGATTATCCGGTCAATCCACAGCCCCGATATGGATATGGAAAGCCCCCCCATGCAAAGCTCCATGAAATTATCGATCGACGCAGACAATCTTATAAGGAAGTATTAAACCTATTTTTACAGTCCAAAGATGACTTGATAAAGTTGCCAAAAGTACCTGATCAAGACCAACCCGAAGAGCCTGCCTGGGTGAATGAATGGATGCCAGGAAGCGATTCTGCTGCACTCTATTGTCTTTTGCGACTGTGTAACCCTCAGCGCTATTTTGAGATTGGTTCAGGCAATTCGACTAAGTTTGCTAGGAGGGCGATCGCCGATGGTAACTTGTGCACCAAAATCTTTTCCTTCGACCCACAGCCACGAGATGAGGTCAACGCCATCTGCGATTCAATGGTGAGACAGCCTGTAGAAACCGTAGACCCCAGTGTGTTTGAGCAGCTAGAAGAAGGCGACTTTCTATTTGTAGATAACTCTCATCGAGTGTTCATGAATTCCGATGTTGCGGTCGTTTTTCTAGACATTTTGCCCCGCTTAAAACGAGGCATTTTTGTTCAGTTTCACGACATTTTTTTGCCCTTTGACTATCCGCCGCAGTGGAAAGATCGCCATTATTCTGAGCAGTATATGTTGGCAGCCTATCTATTAGCCGAAGGCAGCAAATTTGATATCTTGTTACCCAATGCTTTTATTGGCGTTGATCCAGAACTAAGCAATATCTTGCTTCCCCTATGGGAAGATTTGCAGATTGACCCAGCCGTTGCTAGGCACGGCGGCTCTTTCTGGATCAGGATGAATTAGAAATTTGCAGCTTACTCACCTCACCGGAAATCGTATCCCCTAGCTGTTGGCGCTGGGCATCTCAAGCAGGAAAATACTTGCCAAATTCTGCTAGCAGTTTGAGAGAGCCTCTGATCCGAATTTTGCGCCGCAGCAATGCCCAAATCAGATTTTGCTCTTTTGCCAGGAATCCTAACCAGGTTTTGCTGTCTGCCGCGATCGCCAGATCTGCCGTGCCGAAATGCCCCTCTTCGACCTGAACGGTGCGATCGCGAATGGTCACGGTTGCTTGCTGCGATTCTGCGCCAAAGAAGGTGAAATGATACACTCCTTAGCATCTCCGTCTCTCCACAAAAGAAGAATGAGCAATCCTAACCAGATTTTGATTTTGTTTGCTCACCCAGCTTGGGAAAAGTCACGAGTCAATCGGCGTTTAATTCAAGCGATTCGAGGGTTAGATGCTGTCACCATTCATGACCTTTATGAGCAATATCCTGACTTTCATATCCACGTGAAAGCTGAGCAAGAGTTGCTTCTAGCCCATGACATCATTGTTTTTCACCATCCCTTCTATTGGTACAGCAGTCCAGCTATTCTCAAGGAATGGCAAGATCTCGTGCTGGAACATGGTTTTGCTTACGGCACGGGCGGTACAGCGCTGCACGGCAAAAAGTTTCTTTCGGCAATTACGACAGGCGGGGGAGCGCAGGCTTACTGCCGCCAGGGATACAATCGCTTTTCAGTCCGAGAACTGTTGGTGCCGTTTGAGCAGACGGCTCACCTGTGTGGGATGGAATATTTGCCGCCCTTTGTGGTGCAAGGAACGCATCAGCTTCAAGAACACGGTGAACTCGTCAAGCATACTGAAGACTACCGCCAGATAATCACTGCGCTGCGGGACGATCAGATAGATTGGGAAAAGCTCTATCAGTTTAAGCACATCAATCACGGACTCGATCAGATTCTGAAGCCCCAGGAGATGACTCACCATGTCTAATGAAGGGTTCTTTTTTCAGGCGTTTGTTTATCTGGTGGCGGCGGTGCTGTCGGTGCCGATCGCCCAACGTCTAGGGCTAGGCTCGGTACTGGGCTATCTGCTGGCAGGGGTGATCATTGGCCCATTTGTGCTGGGCTTTGTGGGCAATGAGGGCGAAGATGTGATGCACTTCGCTGAGTTTGGCGTGGTGATGATGCTGTTTTTGATTGGCTTGGAACTACAGCCTGAGCTATTGTGGCGCTTGCGACTGCCAATCTTAGGGCTGGGTGGCTTGCAGGTGTTGCTGACAACGCTGTTTTTTACAGGCATTAGTCTGTTCTTTGGTCTACCCTGGCAGATGGCGCTGGCGATCGGCATGATTCTTTCGCTGTCGTCAACGGCGATCGTGTTGCAAACTCTCAACGAGAAGGGGTTAGCTAAAACCGATGGAGGGCAGTCTTCTTTCTCGGTGCTGCTGTTTCAAGACATTGCGGTGATTCCTATGCTGGCGCTAATGCCGCTGCTGGCTTTGGAGGGTGCAGCAACGGCGCAAAATCAGGTCATTTTGGTGGTAGCGACGGAGGGAACTGGTTTACCCGCTTGGCAGCAAGCGCTATTGGTCATTGGTACGGTGGTTGGGATTATTCTCGGCGGTCGGTTTCTAATACGACCCATTTTTCGCTTTATTGCAGACACGCGGCTGCGAGAGATGTTTACTGCGATGGCGCTGCTGCTGGTGATTGGTATTGCGCTGGCGATGCAGCAGGTTGGTCTGTCTCCGGCGCTGGGTACGTTTGTGGCGGGTGTGGTGCTGGCTGATAATGAATATCGCCATGAGCTAGAGTCAGACATTGAGCCGTTTAAGGGGCTGCTGTTAGGGCTATTTTTTATCTCGGTGGGAGCCAGTATTGACTTTAATTTGCTGCTGGAGCAACCGCTGTTGATTTTGGGGATGGTGCTGGGGGTGGCGATCGCCAAATTCATCATTCTCTTTGCCCTAGGTCGCTTCTTTCGCCTTGAAATCAGCCAAAATTTGCTGTTTGCTTTTGCTTTGGCGCAGGGCGGTGAGTTTGCTTTTGTCCTGTTCTCGTTTGCGACGCAGAATCGGGTCTTGCCTTCGGACGTTTCAGAACCGCTGGTTGCAGTTGTGGCGCTATCAATGGTGATTACGCCGCTGCTCATGATCATTAATGAGAAACTGGTGCAGCCCCGGTTTATCGCTGCTGAGGTGGAGCGAGAAGCTGACGAGATTGACGATAACGAAAATCCGGTAATTGTTCTCGGATTTGGACGTTTTGGGCAGATTGTTGGTCGTTTGCTGATTGCCAATGGCTGCCGTCCAACGCTGCTGGAACATGATCCCAGCCAAATAGATTTGCTGCGGCGGTTTGGCTGGAAGGTGTTTTACGGAGATGCGTCCCGGCTCGATCTGCTGCACGCGGCAGGGGCAGAGCAGGCTCGGCTCCTAGTAGTGGCGATTGATCAGCCTGAGAAAACCTTGCAGATTGTTGATCTGGTGCATAAGCATTTTCCCCATCTGAAGATTCTGGCGCGAGCCGTTGATCGTCGCCATGCCTATGAGCTAATTCGCCGGGGCGTGGAAGTAGTGGAGCGGGAAACTTTTAGCTCGGCGCTGGATATGGGTGTGGAGGCGCTGAAGCTGTTAGGTGTTCGGTCGTACAGGGCACATCGAGCCGGACGCATCTTTAAGTTTCACGATGTCCAGGCGTTGCAGGAAATGGCGGAGGCAAGGGGGGATGAATCGATGCTGCTGGCGCGATCGCGTCAGTTAGCCAGAGATCTGGAGCAACTACTACAGTCAGACAACCGGGAGCTAACTCAAGAGGTCGATCGCGCCTGGGATATCTCCGTTTTGCGTAAGGATGCTTGAACGATTTCGGTTTCGCAAGGTGCGACTTCTTTCAAGCTGCTTGTGGAATGGGCATTTTGCCCGTCTAGCTTAAGCAGGCATCTTGCCTGCTCTACAGGAAGCTGAGGCTTCCAGAATTTTAGCTACCCATTGCGTCGGTTCAAATTTTGGTGCGATCGGTCAAGATTTCATATCCGTCCGCAGTGACCAGGACGGTATGTTCAAACTGGGCAGAGAGGGCGCGATCGACAGTTACCACGGTCCAGCGATCGCTCAAGGTGCGAGTATGCCTTGAGCCAGCATTAAGAATCGGTTCGATCGCCAAAGTCATGCCTGCTTTAAGCTTGACGTTGGGCATTTCATGAGTGCGAAAGTTAAATACAGATGGCTCTTCGTGCAGATTACGCCCAACGCCGTGTCCGGTAAAGTCTTCGACGACTTTAAAGCCGTTTGCCTCAACGTGGTCTTGAATCGCTCCGGCAATATCTAGCAGGTGGTTTCCGGCTTTGACTTGTTCAATTCCTTCATAAAGGGCTTCTTCTGCAATCTGAATCAGTTTGGCGGCGGCGGGGGTGACTTCTCCAACCGCAATGGTGATGCACGAATCGCCATGAAAGCCTTCGTAGCAGGCACCTGTGTCTACTTTCAGCACGTCGCCCCGACGAATTACTTTTTTGCGGCTGGGTATACCGTGAACGACTTCGTTGTTGCGGCTGGAGCAAATGGAGCCAGGAAACCCGTGATATCCTTTGAAGCTGGGGGTTGCGCCCATTTCTCGGATGCGTTTTTCGGCGTGGGCATCCAGATCAGCAGTGGTCATGCCCGGTTCAACCAGTTCTGAAATTTCTTTAAGGACGATGGCAACGATTTTTGCTGCCTGACGCATGGTTGCAATTTCGGTTGCCGATTTGATTTCTACGCCGCGACGCTGTTTTTTGATGCGAGGGCCGACTGGTGCAGGCTGAGGCAGAAGGTTGGTGAGAAAATTCATGAATGATTGATGGGTAGGAGCGGCAGATTTGCGATAAGTGGCGCAATTAGAGTTTTACAGCAGTACGAAGCTTGGTTGGGACAGGCGGGAAGCAGCAAAGCTTTGACGAACGTTCGACTTCATCCCTCACCTTTCATCCTTGCTGCTATATCTTACCAATTGTCTCTCGATTTCAGACTTTTTTGGGGGCTTTGCCCCCAAACCTCCACTGGGGGGACGAAGCCCGTCCCCCTCCGCAAGGGGCTGGGATGGACGGCATGACGCGCTTCGCATCGGTGGGATGCACGGATTGGTGAGGCTTTGCAGATGATGTTGCTTAGGCGGGTTGCTGTTCTGCGATGGACAACATCCCCTGCATTCCGGCTTCGCTGTGTCCAGGGATAGAGCAGTGTAGTTCGTAGGTGCCCGATTTGAGCGGTACGAAGACCCATTCGGCGATCGCCCCTGGCTTCAGCTCAAGTTCGTGAACTGCGCCTTTAACTTCCACGTTGCCTGCTTCTACTTTTTGCGTCCAAATGGCATCGGCGAAGTCTTTGGCGGTGAAGTAATGTTTTTGAGAACTGGGATTATCCAAAATTAGTTTGTAGCGTCTACCCGCGATGAATTCCAAATGGTCGGGGACAAATTTGAGTTCTTCAGCGGAGTTGCCCAGGTGAACGCTGACCTCCATTAATGGCTCTGAGTTAGAGAGGACGGCGGCGATCGCCCCCTCACTAAACAACGGTAGCGCCCCTATACCGATCACGAAACTTAAACTTACTGCTAAACCTAGAAGCCAATTCAGGCTAGGCCGTAATCTCTGCCATAGAATCAACATCGTCCGCGCTCCATATTACTTGATGTATTACTTGCGGCTGAGACAGACATAGCGTGAGCAAATAGGGCAGTTTATGAGTCAATAGTAGGAGATTTAGCTTATCAAGTCATGAGTTTGATGTTTAGCGATTTGCAATAATTAAAGAACTTGCTCCATCTTGAACAGCAACTTAGCATGACGACTCAGCCTCGATCTCGTCGTTTTATCTCGCCATTTAGCCTGCAAGTGCCGCCGCTTGAGAGTGGCGATCGCCTCACACAGGTCGAGTTTGAGCGACGCTATTGCGCTATGCCAGAGGTCAGGAAAGCTGAACTCATTGAAGGAGTCGTCTACGTGGCATCACCATTACGCTTTGAGCCACACGCAGAACCTCATGGCGATTTAGTTACCTGGCTAGGAGTGTACAAGGCGATGACGTTTGGGGTCAGGTTGGGCGATAATCCAACGGTTCGTCTCGACCTGGATAATCAACCTCAACCCAACGCAGTGCTATTGATTGATGCTCAGTCGGGCGGACAGTCTTATCTGGGTGAAGACGGATATATTGAAGGGGCACCTGAGTTGGTGGCAGAAGTAGCCGCCAGTAGTGCAGCAATTGATTTGGGAGATAGGAAGCGGGCTTATCGTCGCAACGGTGTACGAGAATATTTGGTGTGGCAGGTTTTTGATCAAAAGTTTGACTGGTTTAGTTTACAGAATGGAGATTACGATTCGCTGCCGCTTGAGCAGGATGGAGTGATTCGTAGTCAAGTATTTCCGGGACTGTGGTTAGAGGTTGCGGCTTTGCTCAATCACGATATGCCTCAAGTGCTGGCAGTGCTGCAAGCGGGGCTAAGGTCTGATGAACACAAACGGTTTGTCCAGCAGCTTGCAGCCCATCGTGAGCATTAGCTCAACAACCGTTAAGTAGCAATTAGTTCAAGATGCGCTCAAGATGCGTTGAGTTTTCTGTCGGAACCCGTGTGCTGATGAAAACGCTGCTTGATTATCTCGAAGCGGACGATTCGCTAGACGAATTTTGGGGTCACTTTCCTGTCGTTAAGCGCGAACCTTCTTGTAGTATCTTGTAGTACAATCGAGTGGATTATAGCCCTTGTGCCTATAGCTGCTGGTTTGCCATGATTCGCCCAACCATATTCGACGATATACCCGCTCTGATTGCCCTAGCTGATGCAACTGGACTGTTCCAGCCAGACCAACTTCAGGATCTGAGCGAAATGCTGGTTGATTACTTTAACAGCGGCGGCGATCACTTTTGGATCACTGACGAGGATGAGGGAGCGGTGGGGGTGGCTTATTGTCAACCGGAACCAATGACCGATCGAACATGGAATCTACAGTTGATCGCTATCCAACCTGACCGCCAGGGAAAAGGGCGCGGTTCAAATCTGCTGCGCTATGTTGAACAAATGTTGACGGCACGAGATGCGCGTGTGTTGCTGGTAGAGACATCGGGACTACCGACTTTTGAACGGACGCGCACGCTCTACATCAAGCGCGGCTATGAGGAGGAGGCGCGTATCCGTGACTTTTATGCCGCTGGCGATGACAAGGTTGTGTTTCGCAAAGTGTTGAATGTAGCCTGAATCTCAATTTTGATTAAGGAGCAACATGGACGGGCAAAATGCCCATCCCACAGGGGGTTTGGGAAAGCCCATCGGATTGTCTGCATCTTTTATCCATGATGGGGATCAATGTGAGGCATCAGGGAATGAGGCTTTTCTAAACCGTGCCGCTCCATCAGTTCTTGGTTGCCCATGATTTGGCGGGGATCGCCATCTGCGACGATGCACCCTTCGTCCATCAGGATGACGCGATCGCACACTTCTAAAATCAATTCCAAATCATGAGCAGAAATTAATAGCGTCTCTTGCGATCGCTGCAAAAACTGAATCAGCCGACGACGGGCGCGTAAGTCCAGGTTGGCAGAAGGTTCGTCGTAGAGCATGATGCGGGGACGCATGGCAAGGACTCCAGCGATCGCCACCATTTGTTTCTCGCCACCCGAAAGGTGGTGGGGTGGACGGTGAGAGAGGTCTTGTAATTCGGTGAGGGCGATCGCTTCCTGCACCCGTAGGTCAACTTCTTCGGGCGGCAAACCCATGTTTTGCGGACCAAAGGCGATATCTTCTCGCACAGAAGTCGAAAAAAGCTGGTCATCTGGGTTTTGAAACAATAACCCAATTTCAGGTCGAAAGTCTCCGGGTGAAATTGGTTCGCCAAATACGGCAATTTCTCCCTTGTTGGGCTTGAGAACCCCACAGATCAGTCTAAAGAAAGTCGTTTTACCGCAGCCGTTATGACCAATTACGCCAATTCGTTCTCCGGCTCTGATATGCAGATTGATATTTTGCAAAACATTCGGCTCATTCGGATAGCAAAAGCACAGTTTCTTGATCTCAACTGCTAATTGGATCTGCTGAAGGGAAGGGCTGGTCTGAGAAAGTCGCTCTGTAGAACTCATATTTTGCGGACTGAAACTAAAGAATTTCTGCCACAACTAAACTCGTTGCGACAAGCAGTGTACACACTAAACCCGCCCCGCTCCAGGTTCTCAAGTCCGCTGATGATGGAGGTGAGCCAGCATGAACAGGACGGACTTTAAATTTTTCGCTGCCGTAGCCCCGCAGCCGCATTGCCTTATAAATTCTTTCGGATTGCTCATAGCTCCGCACAAACAGTGTTCCGGCTAGCGAAGCCAAAAGTCCTAATTCACGCAGGTCAGGCATGAAAGGCAGGCGTTTCTTCTGGTCAGATGCGCCAAATCCTCTCAGTTGCATGGCTTGCTGCATGGTGCTGAGATTTGCGGCGATGTCATAGAGATAGCGATAGGTGAGCAGCGTCATGTCGGCAATCAGGCTGGGTAGCCCTAGCGATCGCATCGTCTTCACCGTCGTCAAAAAGGGAGTCGTGCCCATCAAAATCAGCGCTGTCGTCATGATCGCCAGAAACCGACCCACGACTAGCAGCATTGCCAAAATGCCCTCCTGCCGCAGGGTCAGCACGCCACATTGCCAGATCACCGTTTCGCCAGAGAGAAACGGCAGCAGCAAAATTACGCCCAATAGGAAGAAACCGGGGTAACGGAGGCGACTGATTAAGAATGAAAGGGGCATCCGGGAGAGGGAGTAGAGGGTGGCGGCGATCGCCAGCACCACAGGCACCAGACGCAAATCTTTCACAAAAGCAAACGCAAAAATCAGCACCAGCAGTCCAATGAGCTTAAATCGAGGCTCCCAGCGGTGCAGCGGCGAATCCAGATAGGCATATTCATCTAGCTCAAACCTCATGCCCTACCCTCGTCGCTCGATTAGTTCTGGCTTTACCCGCTGCAAAAAAGCCACCAGCAGCAGCGTAAAAGTGCCCTCGATCAGCATCAGTGGCAGGTGAGCCAGCGTCAGCCCATAGACAGCCGCCTGTTCCGTCTGAGCGTCAAACCCAGAGGGAATGTTGGTAATCACCAGGAAAAAGAAAATTACAGCAGAAAGCCCCAACCCCAGCGCCCCAGCCAGAAATGCAAATATGTTGGTCGCCAATTTCTCGCCGAGCTTCTGTCTAAAGGCATGACGCACGCGAAAAATGTGATGCGCCACTAGCGCCGGAACGCCCATCATCACGGCATCTACGCCCAGGGTCGTCAGCCCGCCATGCCCAAACATGATCGCCTGAAAAAATAGACCCACTAAAATGGCAGGAAAGGCAAAGTAGCCCAAAACACTTCCCAAAAGCCCGTTTAGCACCAGATGAACGCTAGAAGGCGGCACGGGAATATTGATTGAGGAGGCAATAAAGAAGGCTGCCGTTAGCAAAGACGCTTTGGGCAGTTCCTCGGTGGGGTCTTTGAGCCGATTGATTTGACGCAGGGAGTACCAGGCAAAAGGAGCGGCGATCGCATACCCCGCAATGCACACCGAAGCCGGAAGAATGCCGTCAGGAATGTGCATCGCTATTTCTTCCTGGCGAGGAAAAACAGAGCCGTGCCCACAAATCCCCAAATCACAGAAACTGCCATTAGCCCTTTTTGTGGCAGAGACAGATTGTCGCCGATGCCAGAGGCAATCTGGCTGTCAGATTCATCGTCTGCCGCAGATGCCCCTGGCTCACTTGAGCCATCTGCACTCGTCGCCAACACCCCTGCTTCCCCGCCAACGGGAATGTTGAGAATTTCACCGTGTCCAGCCTGCCGCACCTGCACCTCCCAGTTGCCAGGAATGGAGGGGTCCGGAGCAAACACAAAGCGTCCCGATGCGTCAGCGGTGCCTGTTAGCCAGGGCGTAGAGGGGTCTTCTGGTGAGTAGACCGACACCTGAGCCTCTGCCATTGGCTCACCGCTGTCATAGTTAGCTTGCAGGGCGATCGCCTCCGTTGCCTCATAAGTGATCCCTACGCCGTGAGCGATCGCCTTCACCTGCCAACCCATCACCGACATCAAAACCAAAGGAATAGCAAACGTCCGTTTCATGTGGTCAACCGTGTTTCTTCACAATGCCCTTCGCCAACATGACCCAGGCTTGGCAAAATTTCAAGCAGTTCATTGTAACCTTCCCCAGAAAGATTTTGCTCCAGGATCGTTTTGACCTCTTCCACCTTGACTTCCTGGCTAGCTTGCAGTTCAGTACCCGCTTCAGGAGCGTAGGGCGAATCAGTTTGGTAAGCTGTCAGGTCAGCCAAATTCCCATAGAGGCGATCAAAGCCAGTCTCCCAGCCATCCTTAGAGACAAATCCTTGACGACGGACAAAATCTTCTCCGTTAACCCGAATTTGCAGTGTATCTGTTTCACCAGCAGCCTGATTTTCCGAGGATTCGGCGACTGGCTCAGTTTCGGGAGTCTCGGCTTGAGGAGTTTCACCGCCTGTGCAAGCCTGGAGCAGGACTGGCAGGACGACGAGGGCTAAACCCACCAGTGTTAAAAGATGCTTCTTCATGCAGAAAGTTTGTCCCAGCTATCTAATCAACAAAAATTTGATCTTACTTAGGAGATTTCTAAGAAAGAATTTACCCTCAGGTAGGGGCAGGTTTTGCCAGAATCTTTACAGTTGACCGACGTTTTGATGCTAAACCTGCCCCTACAGGTATTTTGTTTATTAGAAATCTCCTTGCACCTACGAGCGTTTAGAGAAATTTGGATGGGTGAGGGTTACAAGAGCTTAGTGAACCTTTTTCCCTAAAGAAATTCAATCCGCCAAGGGGGGATGCAACTGAAAGGGAGAGATTTTCTGGCAAAATTCAAGTTCTGCCAATAGACTTTCTCCTCAGACTAGGACTATACTGAGAAATTGTGAGTATTGAAAAAGCTATGAAAGCCCAGGAAATTATCCGCTCGATTGAGGCGGAACAGTTAAAGAGTGATTTACCGATTATTCACGTCGGAGACACCATTCGTGTTGGTGTACGAATTCAGGAAGGCGGCAAAGAGCGGGTACAGCCCTATGAGGGCACAGTTATTGCGATGCGAAACGGCGGGATCAACGAAACGATTACCGTTCGCCGCGTCTTTCAAGGTGTAGGCGTAGAGCGAGTATTTCTGCTCCATTCTCCCCGCGTAGCTGACATCAAGATTGTTCGTCGAGGCAAGGCGCGTCGGGCGAAACTTTATTATTTGCGCGATCGCGTCGGTAAGGCAACTCGCCTCAAGCAGCGGTTTGACCGGGCACTTTAGGTACTGCACACCATGCAACGACGCAAGCTGTTACACTGGGGTATGCTCCGGTAAACCCCAAAATGCGCTCTTAGTTCAGTTGGTAGAACGCAGGTCTCCAAAACCTGATGTCGGGGGTTCGAGTCCTCCAGGGCGCGCTTCTATCAAAAACCTTCACTTAAAGTATAGTGTTGCTCGTTAGCCGTCCGTCTTCCATGTGAATGATGCGATCGGCTACGTCTAGAATGCGGTTATCGTGGGTCACGAGCAAAACCGTGCAGCCCTCTTCTTTGGCGAGTCGCTGCATAATTTCTACGACATCGCGCCCCGATTTGCTGTCGAGGGCGGAGGTAGGTTCATCTGCCAACAGCAGTTTGGGGTGGCTGACCAGGGCACGGGCGATCGCCACTCGCTGTTTTTGCCCGCCGGATAGCTTTTCGGGATAGTAATCAACGCGATCGCCCAGTCCCACGGCGGTGAGAATTTCTAGCGATCGCCTGCGATAGTCCCGCGACGGAATCTGTTTGTGTAGCCTTAAAGACGTACTCACATTCTCCCAGGCCGTCAAACACTCCAGCAAATTGTGAGACTGAAAAATAAAGCCAATCTGGTTGCGCGTTTGAATTAATTGCTTCTTTTTAGCACCCTGCAACTCCTGTCCTAAAATCTTCGAACTGCCGTCCTGCACCGATCGCAACGCGCCGATTAACGTCAGCAAAGTGGTTTTACCGCCGCCCGATGGCCCTTCCAAAATCACCACTTCACCCGGATACAGCTCCAGGTTAACCTCCATCAGCACTGGCTTTCGCAGTGTGCCCTGACCAAAGGCATGATTTAAGCAACGCACGGCTACAACGGGTTTCATCATTAAAATACATCCGCAGGGTCAGCAGAACGGAGCTTGTTCATGGCGATCGCCCCCGAAATCACACACATCACCAGCGTTAGGAGAAACACCTGTAGCGCAATGCCTGTCCGCATCGTCAGCGGAATCTTAGTTAAAACAGTGAGTAATTGATAGACCCAATACGAGGTCACGTAACCGGGAATAAATCCTAAAACCGCTAGAATAACTGCTTCCTGAAGCACCACAGCCAGCAGCGACACATCTGAATAGCCCATTGCTTTGAGCGTTGCATACTCCGGCAAATGGTCACTCACGTCAGTGTAGAGTACCTGATACACAATCACTACACCGACCACAAACCCGATCGCCGCTCCAAAATTAAGAATCTTCCCTTCTGGGAAAGAAGCCCGAAACGCCTGCTCTAACTGCCTTAACTCCTCACGAGTCATGACCCTGACCGCTGGTGGTAACGTGTTTTGCAAACGAGATCGCACCACCTCCAAATCGGCTCCCGACTCTAGAAACAATGTACCTACATTCACCTGCTGAAGGCTATCCTGACCATCGCGCTGGGCAAGATTCCAGTCACTCATGATCACGTGTCCTTTATCAAACATGGTGCTGCCCAGGCTAAACAGCCCCACGACATAAGTGCGACGGTTACTCATCACCGTACTCACGACACCTTGCTGACTCAACAGTTCTGGCACAGGGCCAAGCTGGTCTTGCGAAAGCCGATCAAACAAAACGCTTCCCGGTGCATTCAGCAAGTCAAGCTGCTGATTGACTTCTGGCATATTGAGTACCGGACGAGCCGGATTGAATGCCAAAATTCTAACAGTACTGGGAAAGAAGTTGATTTCTGAACTCACCTCTTCCTCACCATTCGCTAAAGGATTCCGCAAATCCTCAGGATTTACCCAGTCGGCAGAGCTAATATAAAGCGGATTAGCAGCGGCAACACCAGTTACCGCATCTGCCTGATAAAGATAAATTTGTGAGAAACTGCCAAAGCTAATCGTGGGTGAGTAGGCAGACACCAAAAACAGGTCGCCTGCCAAATTCTCTGGCACCAAAGTGACTCCATCAAACAACAGTGCCCGCAACCCTAGCTGAGTAAAGATGAGAATGTTAGAGAATGCCACTCCCGTCATAGCAACTAGCAAACGCGTCTTTTGGTGAGATAGCTGTGCCCACCCTAAGGGTTTATTGACCTGGATCCATTCAAGTGAGGATTTGAGAAAACGTTTCATAAGCTGATACTCCAGTCCCTAAAACTTAGGTACGAGCAGATTGTTATACGACAACATAGATCGATTGCCCTAAAAACCGTTCATATCCCTGCTTAAATTTTTCCTTCCCATTGCGCTCTATTACACTGCCGTGAGCCATAATTACTCGCTCAAAATCCCAATCTAAGATTCTTTTAACCGATTCTTTCACTTTGTCTTTTTCTGTTGTTGAAATAGTGATAAAGATTGGGAGAAATAATATGTTTGACCGTTCCAAGTTCATTAAGCTGACTCACAAATTTATCACTCACTTGAATCGGAGAGATAACGACTAAATCATGGTTTGCAAGGCGAATGACCGTCATTCTCGTCCCAACACTGAGTCCGAAATACCGAAGTGGCTGTTCAGCAACCCAAATGTCCTGATCAATTTCTCTAAGCATAGTTCTTCCACTAAAGCATTTTCTCTAAAAAGACGGTGCAGGCACTGTCGTTATATCGCTTGATTAGATAAAAGCCGAGACGCTGATAAAGCTTAATGGCTGGTGCTTGTTTGTACTCATCGGTAGTATCTAACCTGACTTTTGTGTAACCGTTTTGTTTGGCAAAATCAAACAGCATATAACTCATCTTGGTTCCCCATCCTAGCCCCCGGTAGGCTTTGAGAAACCACATTCGTTTTAATTCACAAATATCACCGTTTGTATCGCTACTCATGTCTTTGCTCAGGTAGTGAATGGCACCACAGCCAACCACAGTTTCATCATCGAGTAAAACCAGGAAGACTCCTCTGCTGTTGAAATAGTGCGATCGCACCTGATCGATATCCGAGAGGTTGTCATGCTTTAGAATCACCTCCTCAGATACTTCAAAAATTTCCTGGCAAACCGTCAGGATGACCCGCTTAACAGCTTCGGTTTGATGGGGTTGAATCGGTTTAATTTCAATCATTTTGGTTTAGGTTGATTCTCCAGATTCATTCTTCAAATCAGCTTGAAACATCAATCTCAACCCGAACCTGCATATTCGTTAGGTCAGCAACCCTGACGCTATCCTCCGGGCTAATCCGAATTTTTACTTCCACCACGCGAGTCGTCTCATCGGTAGTTGGGTCAGAGGAATTGCTGGAAAGGGTTCGCGCCCCAATTTGTAGCCCAATATGATCAACCGTGCCCGCAATTTCTCCCTCAAAGCCGCCATATTCACTGGTGATAGTGGTACGTTGCCCCGGTTGAACTTTGGTGATCTCAGTTTCGTAGACTTCGGCGATCGCATACATCTCATCCGTCTGCCCCAGTTCCACAATGCCCTGCTCCGTATTGACCTGCTCCCCAACCCGTGTATTAATCCGTAAGATCTGACCCGCTACGGGCACTCTCACCTGTGTATCTTCCAGGTCGGCCCGCCGTTGCTCAACCGCGATCAAGGCTCTGTCCAGTTCAGCTTGAGCCACCCGCACATCGACCGGACGCACCTCTTGCAGCGTCGCCAGATTTTCCTGCTCCTGCCGAATCTGCTCCCGCAGTGTTGCTGAAATAGTCTCCAACTCAGCCCTTCTTTGTGCCAGTGCTGCTTGGCTTGTGTCCAGTTCCTCCCGCGCCAGTTCCAAATTTTCGACGCTGGTTGCACCCTCTTCCTGAAGCTCCTGATTGCGCTGATAGTTTAGTTCTGCCCGCCGCAGCTCGGCTTCAGCACTGGCGATCGCCGCCTGCCGCTCATCGGTCTCCGTGCGAAGCTGTGCCTCTAGCCGCGCAATGTTTGCCCGCTGCGCCGCAATCTCAGCTTGTTTAGCGCTTCCAGACTGCGTTTGAGCCAGCAACGCCTGGTAATATTCAACGTTTTTCTGGGCTTCTTCTAAGTCTCGCTGCCGCCGCTCCTGCCCTTGTAAAATGGCGAGCACCTGACCTGCCTCGACGCGATCGCCCTCTTCCACCAAAATCTGATTTACCCGGCTGTCCTGAGCATTGGGCACAGAAAGCTTGATCACTTCCCCTTTGGGCGTTAACCGACCCAGTGCTACAACGGATGTAACTGAAGCAACCTCTGCTCCAGCCTCGTTAGGAAGCTGCTCTGCCTGCGAAAACCCACAAGCCGCGTAAACTGAAAACATACTAGAGAAGACAGCACGGACAGTATACCGACGCAGTGCTGCAAGCAGGGAAGGAGAATGAACCATAGCCAAATGGCACTGACTTAAAGGGCTAAGATCTGCGACTTCTTCGAGAAGTCGCAGATCTAGGTGTTCGTTTTTGCTTACTTCAGTGCCATTGAACCATAGCCAAATGGCAGTTTCAGCAAAACTTTCCTAAACCAGTTGACTTGATCCCAAAGAGTTCTGCCCTCCCCCGTCCGGTCATTTCACTAATGCAGATCAGGCTCAAATTGCCAAAGGACAGGTTCCCATTCGTAGCGATCGCCCCACGAGCGAACATATCCCAACGCGGGAAACGGCATATGATAAGCAATCACCATCGTCCGATCGCCAGCAATTTGATTCAACAATCTGCGTCTGGTTTGTGCTGCCTGCGGTGGATTGAGGTCAAATCCGGTTTGCCAATCGGGATGTTCTAAATCAAACGCTTCATTGAAGAACACATCTGCGGCAACAATTAACTGAGACGCTTCAGACGTAATCCGCAGTGCTGATTGTCCGGGGGTGTGGCCGGGTGCGGCGATCGCAGTCATTCCTGGAACAATTTCCTGATCAGGTTGAAATTGATGTACCTGGTTGGCGATCGCCCCCAAATGCTTTTGAGCCGCAGACTTCATCCCTTGCTGAAACTGATTAGGAATCTTGAGTGGCGACAAGTCCACCGTTTCAGCCGTCCAAAACTGCCACTCATCGGCGGAAATGTAGTATTGAGCATTTGGGAAAGTGAGTTGACCATCAGGTGCAACAATGCCGCCAATGTGATCGGGGTGAGCGTGAGTGATGATCACGGTATCAATATCTTGAGGGTGAATGCCTGCACTCTGAAGGTTTTGAGTTAGTTTTGCCAATCCTGCTCCAAGTTCTGTACCTGCGCCCGTGTCAATTAAAACCTGATGTGTGCCTGTATCAACGTAGAGTGCGTTGAAATAAAGCGATAGCTCATCAGGCGACCAAAACCGCTCGACCATAGCCCGCTCAACTTCTTCAGGATCTGCTACTGGTGCATAGGTTGGCAGGGGAGGTAAGTTTAACAATCCATCAGAAAGGACGGCTGCTTTAAAGTTTCCAACTGCAAAATGATAAACGCCTGAGTTCAAGGAATTTTCCAAATCTACTGCATCAACAGCAGGCATTTGGGTTAATAGACTGAGCAAGATTGCACTTAGAATTAAGCTGATTGCTTTGAGGGGTGATCGCTTAATCCATCTGAGCGTTGAGGAAGTTAAGAGCAACATATTAATACCATGCTTTGAACTTGAGCAAATAAATTTCTGTAGGACAAGGGGCTTAAGCCCCTTGTTGGTTCCTTTAGAGACTGTTTGTAAATAAATTTGAAGAAGCTGAAACAGGCTTCAAGACTTGATCCTCCCTAACCCTCCTTAAAAAGGAGGGAACCGAACCAAAAGCTTGAAGTCCCCCTTTTGAAGGGGAATTTAGGGGAATCTAAATCTTTGTTTACAAACAGTTTCTTACAGAGAACTGATATTACTGATTTGAAGTGCGATCGCCTGTAGACAAATTTTCATCAGCCAGCAATGTAATGCTGCAAAAACTGTCGATATCGATTTGCTTCCTGAAACAATTGCTCGTCAGTGATTGCGCCAGGAATTTCTAACTCCTGGCGCAAAAACCCATAGACGACAAAAGGCGTTTTATAACCCATGCCGCAAAACGTTGCGGTTTGTTGAATCGGTCGCAAAAGCTCGCTAATCGTAAAGTTTGCGCCACCACCCGCAACATATATTTCTGGCAAACCCCCTGTTGTAATAACTGGCATCAGTTCTTTGCCTTTCAACGCCGTTCCGTCCTTTCCAAAAGCGAAGCCAAAAGTCAGTACATCATCCATCCATTTCTTCAGCAACGGTGGAACAGAATACCAGTACAGCGGATGCTGAAGCGCGATCAAATCGTGTTGTATTAAAAGTGCTTGTTCAGCCTGTACATCGATTTGCCACTGGGAATACTGCTTATACAAATAGTGAATTGTAACCGAAGGAAGCTCACAAATTGCTTCGATTAGCGCTCTATTTCCCCTGGATTTTTCAAAGTTTGGATGCGCTAAAACAACCAGTACTTTTTTCATCACTCACTCTGCACTAAACCTGTCAATTTCCAAGATATTGGCAGAGCCGTTATATTGTCCAATAGATAATTAACATAAGGGCTATCATTCAAGTGAATTATGAGCAGTTTGACCTCAATCTACTCAACGTCTTTGATGCGGTCATGACAGAACTCAACGTGACCCGCGCCGCAACTCGCCTCAACATGACACAGCCTGCGGTGAGCAATGCCCTCAAACGGTTGCGTCACTTGCTAAACGATGAATTGTTTATCAAAGTTGCAAGCGGAGTTAGTCCGACGCCGAAGGCATCAGAAGTTTGGCAACCTATTCGAGAGGCGTTGAATCAGATTCGTCAAATTGTTGAGCCTGTTGAGTTTAACCCTGCTTTAGAGCGCACCACTTTTACAATTGCCCTGAATGACCTTGCAGCTAATTTGATTTTGCCGCCCTTGATCAGGGTGATTGAGGCATTTTCACCCAATATCGATCTGCGAACTGTTCCAAACACTCACATCAATGCGCCAAAGCTGTTAGAGCAGGCAGAGATCGATGTGGCAATTGGCGTGTTTCCAAATCCGAATCCTCGACTGCGATCGCACGTCCTATTCACCTCTCCCTGGGTTTGCGCAATGCGGCGTGAACATCCCCTCTCAGGGCAAAAATTAACGCTAGAACGCTACGCTCAAGCAAAACACCTGCTGGTAACGCTAACTGGAGAACCCACCGGACTGCTCGAACCTCTGCTGCAAGAGCGAGGGCTGAAACGCCGAATCGGGTTAACGGTCAATCAATTTTTTGTCGTTCCTCAGCTTCTAATTAACTCAGACCTGGTTGCAATACTGCCCACGCGGGTCGTTCAACTCAGCGGGCTAAGCGATCGGCTTCACCTGACAGACGCACCAATTGAACTGCCTCCCTCATCGGTCAGAATGATGTGGCATGAGCGAACCCAGCACCATTCAGCACAGGCATGGCTCAGAACCCAGTTGGCTGAAATTTGCCTGTACATTTAATCGTCTTCAGCTTCAGCGTCCCATAGAATTGCATCCAGATTTTGATGCTGGGTGCGGCGGGATTGGCGGCGGTATTTTTTGCTTTCCAGGCGAGGTTCGTAATAGCTCTCGCCGTTCTGATTAGTTTTTAGTTTCATGCTAGAGTCCTGGTCGGTGGTCTGATGAAGCTGAGTTTGGCGGGCGATCGCCTCTTCCAACAGCACCAGATAATGCTCATAGCGCTCCCAGTTGCCCCGCACTGCACAGTTTGGCTCATCTCGGTGCAGGCAGTTGCTAAACTGACAGGTTGCTTCTTCCAACCGCTGTCGCGCTTCTGGGAAATAGTCTGCCAATTCCATAGGCGCACAGTCCAAATCGGGCTGGTTAAAACCGGGCGTATCGGCTAACAGTCCGCCACAGGGTAATTTAAATAGCTCAACATGACGGGTAGTATGACGACCGCGCCCTAATTTGCCCGAAACTGAGCCAACACGTAAATCCACGTCTGGAATCAATCGGTTGATCAGACTTGATTTGCCGACTCCAGAAGGTCCAGAAATGACCGTAATTTTTTGCTGAAGCTGAGTTTGCAGGTTGTCTAATCCGGTTTTTTGCTGAGTGCTAAACAGGTGAGCCTGATAGCCCCATTGCTGAAGGCGATCGCCCCACTCTGTTTGCGCTTCAGGACTCACCAGATCGCGCTTATTCAACCCCAGACAAACTTCTAGCCCAGTCGATTCAGCTTTGATCAGAAAACGGCTCAGTTGCAGCGGCTCTGGGGTTGGGTCTGCCAGCGCAAACACTAGCAGAATTTGGTCAGCATTGGCGACAGGCGGACGGTCGAGTTCACTATTGCGGGGAAAAACCTGAGCGATCGCCCCTCTTCCTCCTGCCCAGTCGGGTTCTTCTACCTGGACGCGATCGCCTACCCAAACCTGCTGTCCAATTTTTTTCAGGCGCGATCGCCGAGTACACAGCAAAGATTTCTCGCCCAACTGCACCCAATAGTAATTGGCCTGAACCGCCAGAACGGTTCCTACCAGATCTTCAGGGCTTGCAATCACCGATCCATTCTCGGATTTCTGAGTGTCAGGCTGATGGTTTAACTCAGCGCTCATCGCTCAACCCGCAGAATGCTTTTCGTTGGGTCGGCGCACCCGCACAGCAAAAAAGCCCGATCGCTCCTCGACCTGCTCAACCCCATAGCCTTCCATTGTTAGGCTATCGGGAACTTGCTCAATTGGCTCTCCTGGGTCTAGCCAAACTTCTAACAAGGCACCGGGAGCCATTTTTTCAAGCCTGAGCTTGGTCTTGACAAAGTTGATTGGGCAAGGAGTTCCCCTCAGATCCAGTTGGGCATCGGGCAGATGCTCAGCGGTAGCTGCACTACTCATCCTCGAAACAGCCCCCCCAAGAAGCCTTCAATGCCGCCCCCTTTGCCGAGGCGATCGCCCCGAATCTTGGCTAGCTTTTCTAGTAGCTCACGTTCTTCAGTGGTCAATCGCGTTGGGATCTCAATCTGAATGGTAATCAGATGATCTCCCCGGCTAACCGGATTGCCCAACCGGGGAACACCCTGGTTTTCTAAGGTCAGCACTGTTCCAGGTTGAGTACCGGGGGCAATAGTTAGTTCAGTTGGGCCATCTACCGTATTCACCTCTATCCGACAGCCCAAAATTGCCTGCAAATAGCTAATCTTAATTTCCGAAAGAATATTAATGCCGTCGCGCTGAAACTCAGCATCTTCATTCACAAACAGGTAAACATACAGATCTCCGGGTGGTCCACCTCGCTGCCCCGCATCCCCTTCCGATGAAACGCGCAGTCGAGTCCCGTTATCAACCCCAGCCGGAATCGTGATTTTCAGCTTCTTGGCTTCTTGCTTCTGCCCACTGCCGCCGCAAACCTCGCATTTCTCCTCAATTACTTGCCCCGCACCATTACAGGTTGGGCACACAGAAACTTGGGTAAAGCTGCCAAAGGGCGTTCTAGTAGCGCGTCGCACTTGCCCTGACCCGGTGCAGGTTGGGCAGGCTCTAGGACGAGTTCCTGGCTTTGCCCCTGACCCACTACAGTTTGTACAGGTTTCCAGGTGGCTAATGCGGATCTCTTTTTCGCCGCCAAAAACTGCTTCTCGAAAATCTAGCTTCAGGTCGAGTCGCAGGTCATCGCCCCTGACCGGGCCGCCACGACGACGACCGCCACCGCCGGGCTGTCCACCCATGCCACCAGAAAAGCCGCTAAAGAAACTTTCAAAAATGTCGGCAAAGCCGCCCAAGTCCCCAAAGTCCTGAAAGCCAGCCCCCGCAGCAGAGCCGACTCCCGCTTCGCCAAAGCGATCGTAGCGGGCACGAGTTTCGGGTTCAGAAAGCACTTCATAGGCTCGGTTAATTTCCTTGAAGCGCTCCTCAGCGCCATCTTCCTTGTTGACATCAGGATGATATTTGCGGGCTAAACGTCGGTAAGCACGCTTGATCTCCTCTTTGTCTGCATCACGGGAGACACCGAGCATTTCATAGTAATCACGAGCCATAGGAGACTGCTTGCTTAGGTAGGAGGGCTTTAGGTTTGAAACTAGGGAAACTCACTAGGGCTAGGATAGCTTACACCCTACACCCTCTATTTAATACCCTAGCACTCTAGGCTAATCGACTGCCTCGTAATCAGCAGTCACCGTATCATCATTTTCAAAACCATATTCAAACTCTTCCTCCAGGGTTGAACCTGAACTGCCGTTATCTTCTGCAACGGAGGTATCTTCTGGATAGTCGTAATCGGCTTCGTCCTGGTTAATCTGCTGATACACAGACGCGCCAATTGCAAATAGTGCATTCTGGAGAGCGTCTAGCCGCTGCTTCATAGACTCAACTGAGATGGAGCGATCGGCGATCGCCGCCCGTAGGTCAGCTACGCGCTCGTTTGCCTCTGCCTTGAGATCGTCCGTAATGAACTGAGTATTGTCCCTTAGCGTTGTCTCCCAGCTATAGAACAGCCCATCTGCCTGGTTTCGCAATTCCACCAGTTGTTTGCGGCGCTGATCGTCCTCAGCGTTGATCTCCGCGTCCAGCTTCATCTGCTCGATTTCAGATTGGGTTAAACCGCCCGTGTTGGTAATCCGCACGCTTTGCTCTCGCCCAGTACCTTTATCCCTCGCAGCAACTTGAAGAATGCCGTTTGCGTCAATTTCAAATGAAACTTCAATTTGAGGAACGCCTCTAGGGGCGGGCGGAATTCCGGCTAGCTGGAACTTACCCAGGCTCTTATTATCTTTTGCTAAAGCCCGCTCTCCTTGCAGCACATGAATCTCGACCGAAGTTTGGCCATCCGTCGCCGTTGAGAAAGTCTGCGTCTTGCTCGTAGGAATCGTTGTATTTCGTTCGATGATTCGCGTGAATACCTCTCCCAGCGTTTCAATCCCCAAAGACAGCGGCGTTACGTCTAGCAGAAGCAAGTCCTTGACTTCACCGCCCAAGACACCCGCTTGTACGGCTGCGCCCAGCGCCACAGCTTCATCTGGGTTAACCGAACGATCAGGCGTTTTGCCATTAAAATACTGACGAATCGCATCCTGAACTGCCGGAATCCGAGTAGAACCTCCGACCAGGATAATCCGATCAATGTCCTCACCAGTGAGGTCAGCGTCTTTGAGCGCCTGGTTAACGGGTTCAATCGTGCTAAGAACCAGGTGGTTGACCAATTCCTCAAACTTAGCGCGGGTTAGCTCCATTTCCAGATGCTTAGGGCCCGTGTCGTCAGCCGTGATAAATGGCAGATTGATCGAAGTCGTCAGCATATTAGAAAGCTCGATCTTGGACTTCTCGGCCGCCTCCCTCAATCGCTGGAGCGCCATTTTGTCAATCGACAGGTCAATGCCTTCGGATTCTCTAAAGCTGTCGATCATCCAGCGCACTAGGGCATTGTCAAAGTCGTCGCCACCCAAGTGGTTGTTGCCTGAAGTCGCCTTGACCTCAAACACGCCATCCCCTAGCTGTAAAACCGACACGTCAAAAGTGCCGCCGCCCAAGTCAAACACCAGTACAGTCTGATCCTGATCTTGCTTATCTAACCCGTAGGACAGAGCAGCCGCTGTCGGCTCGTTGATAATTCGTAATACTTCTAGCCCCGCAATCGTTCCTGCATCTTTAGTGGCTTGCCGCTGTGCATCCGTGAAGTATGCAGGGACGGTAATTACAGCCTGAGTGGGAGGCTCACCCAGGTAATTTTCGGCATCCTGCTTGAGTTTTTGCAGAATCATGGCTGAGACTTCTTGAGGGGTGTAGGTGCGACCGCGAATCTGCACGTCCACCGTGTCGTCTTTGCCCCGGATGCAGGTGTAGGAAACCCGTGTACGCTCAGTTTCGGTATCATCCCAACGGCGACCAATAAACCGCTTGATGCTGAAAACAGTATTTTCAGCGTTGGTGACAGCCTGCCGCTTTGCTAACTGCCCCACCAGCCGCTCACCTGTTTTGGCGAAACCAACAATGCTGGGAGTCGTCCGCCCTCCTTCTGAGTTGGCAATGACGATCGGTTGACCGCCTTCCAAGACAGCAACACAGCTATTTGTCGTGCCCAGGTCAATACCAATGACTTTTCCCATAATTAGCGGCTGTGAACGTGTTCAAGTGAATGAGTGCAAAAATGTAGATGAATTGAACTCATTTCTAACAGAGTATTCCGCAATTCTTCGGGAATCTGATCAGCTTAGCCTAAATTTTATGGGCAACCCATCCGTAAAGCGGCAGCCATACCCGTAGAATCAACACGCACTATGTAAGGGATCTGCAAAAATGCGTACCCTACGGAGATTCCCTTAACCGTCACTCTCGCCCTGATAATCTTCGTCCGAAGCTATCACGGGTTCTAGTGCAGTAGCAACTTTAACCATTGCATGGCGCAAAACTCGCTCACCCAGGAGATAGCCTCGCACCAATTCTTCGATCACCGTGCCTTCAGGATGCTCGTCTGTTGCTTCTCGCATAACGGCTTCGTGCAGGTTCGGATCAAATTCTTTGCCTTCAGAGCGCATAGGGGCTACGCCGACTCGCTTGAGGCAATCGACTAGCTGCTTATAAACGCTCTGGTAGCTTTTATGAATGTTCATCTCCTGGTCGGTTTGAGGCTTGATCTGCGATCGCGCCCGCTCAAAGTTATCGACCACTGGCAGCAACTCAACGATAGTGGAGCATTTTACCTGCTGTTCCAGGTCTTCCTTCTCCTTTTGGGTGCGCTTGCGGAAGTTGTCAAAGTCAGCAGCAATCCGCATATACTGCCCTGTGCGCTCTTCAACCTGAGCTTTCAAAGACTCGATCTGTTGAGTTAGCTCGGCGATCGCCAAACTTTCTGCCTCAGCTTCTACAGGCTGAACCGCTGGCTCAGCTTCTACAGACTCGGCTACAACTTCGGTCACTGGTTCCTCAAGCTCCGATTCCACTGTTGGAAACTCCGAAGCGACTTCTTGACTATTTTGTACCGTACTATTTTGTACCGTTGCCTCATCAGGCATTGTTTCACTCTCCACTTGCTGTACATCCTCTGAGGTATCAGTCTCTGACCTCTGAGCGTTCTTTAGCTGATTTTCTTCCTCAATCATTGTCCACTATATCCAGAACCTAGAACTGAAATTTCTTGTTGGCTATTTCCAATTAAACCGAATCCATTGTCAAAACTTTGCTAGTTTGTTGTCTTTATTTGGGAAAGGTTTTCACGGATTATGGTTTACGAGTTCATCTGAACTCTATTCACGATTGTAACGATTGAGCAATTGGACAATTCCTTTTTAACCCAGAGCGCCTCAGTGGAGAGCTAAATTCTGACGGTACAGGCTATCATCATGAACACAAAGGCTGATCACTTGACTGAGTACCACCCTGTATAAGCAATTCTTAGTAGTTTTAGTAGCCCTTGACTAGCCTCTTCACGATTCATCGCACTATGATTCTTTCATGGAGTTCTTTGAAAAGTGCGACGCTTTTAGGCTTAGCAATTTCTCACGCAGCCCTAATTAACGCTAGCTGCGGGTAGATTATCCTCTAAATGCTCTGGTAAAAATCCTGAGACCCTCTTGTAAGGAGACTTTCTGCATCAGCTATGGCTAATTCCCCGTCACAGCGCCGTGCCTTAATCGTCCAGCACAATTTTTCGCCCTTTAGCAACAAACTGATTCAGTCGGGCTACATCAACAACGAGCAGATGCAGCAAGCTCTGGTTGAAAGCCGCAAGTCAGGTAGACCCCTGACCGAAGTGCTGGAGATGATTACGGGGCAGCAGTTGCCGCCTGATTTGTTGCGCCAGTACAAGAAACAGCAGCTATTTGAACTAAAAATTCTTTACGGGGTTGAGTCCCTCGACCCGGAAATTAACCAGATTTCTACGAATCAGGTCAGCCTGCTAATCGACACGCTGATTCCGGTTGATGTCTGTCGTCGCTATCGGCTTGTGCCCCTGTCGAAGCATGAAGGGGATTTGCCCAATGTCCTGGTGGCAATGGTCGATCCAGACAACCTAGATGCTCAGGACGATCTGAATCGTATCTTAAGACCCCAGCGGTTAGGGCTTCAGCGAATGGTGATCACGGCGGAAGATTACCAGCGGATCATTTCCAAGTACCTAGACGAGCAAGTTGAGCGAGAGAAGCAGCGCGAACAGGAATCGAAAGTAGACGTTAAGGCTGACCTGGAGGTTCTAGACTATCTAGACCTGCAAGAAGCGCCAGACGATATGGATGCCAATCTGGACGAGGCTCTGCAAGACGCAGAGGCGGCTCCAGTTATTGCTCTGGTTAACAAAATCATGGTCAAAGCGTTGCAGGAAGGGGTTTCCGATATTCACGTTGAACCTCAAGAGGAGTCTTTGCGAATACGTTTCCGCAAGGATGGCGTGTTGCGGCAGGCTTTTGATCCTCTACCAAAGAAAATTGTGGCGGCGGTAACGGCCCGCTTTAAGGTCATCGCTGAGCTGGACATCGCCGAGCGCCGATTGCCTCAGGATGGCCGAATTCGCAGGATTTTTGATGGACGCAAGATTGACTTCCGAGTTAGCACATTGCCTAGCCGCTACGGAGAGAAGGTCGTTCTGCGAATTTTGGACAACTCGGCGACTCAGCTTGGTCTGGATAAGCTGATTACCGACCCCGATACTCTGCAAATTATGCAAGAGATGGTTGCTCGTCCGTTTGGCTTGATCCTGGTAACAGGACCAACGGGTTCGGGTAAGACCACAACGCTGTATTCGGCGCTGGCAGAGCGAAATGATCCCGGTGTCAACATCAGCACGGTCGAAGACCCGATTGAATATACATTACCAGGACTAACTCAGGTTCAGGTGTTGCGCGAGAAGGGCGTAGACTTTGCTTCCGTGCTGCGGGCATTTTTGCGACAAGACCCAGATGTAATTCTGGTGGGTGAGACGCGAGATAAGGAAACTGCGAAAACGGCGATCGAGGCTGCTTTGACGGGACACCTGGTTTTGACAACGCTACATACCAACGATGCGGCAAGTGCGATCGCCCGTCTAGACGAAATGGGCATTGAACCCTTCATGGTTTCCAGTTCGCTAATCGGCGTATTGGCACAGCGTCTAGTCCGTCGAGTATGCAGCGAATGCCGCATTCCCTACAATCCGTCCCACGAAGAACTGGCCAGGTTTGGACTCTCGATTAGCCACGATGCTGAAATCACCTTCTACAAAGCCAACTTCTTGCAGCCAGAAGAAATTCAGCAAGCCAGAGAAGCAGGAGAACTCTGCTCAACCTGTGGCGGCGTAGGCTACAAAGGACGCTGCGGGGTCTACGAAGTGATGCGAATCACCGAGCGACTGCAAACTATGGTCACAGAAGGTGCGCCTACCGAGCGAATTAAAGAAGTAGCGGTCGAAGAAGGCATGAAAACGCTGCTGTCCTATAGCTTAAACCTGGTACGTCAAGGGTTTACCACCCTGGATGAGGTTGAGCGAGTCACATTCACCGACACAGGCTTAGAAGCAGAGCTAAAAGCCAAGCGTAAGAGTTCGTTGACCTGTCGAGTCTGCGGTGCTGAACAGCGTCCAGAGTGGTTAGACTGTCCTTACTGCACGACTCCCCGCTTCCAGGATTAGCAGCTATCCTGAAGCATTCATTATCCAAAGTTATTGTCCAGATTGAAGCATCGTCAGCGGTGACAACCGCGATTCTGCATCACCAAATTCAAAGGAGAAAGCCAAATGGAGTTAATGATCGAAGATTTGATGGAGCAGTTGATTGAGATGGGTGGGTCTGATCTCCATCTCTCTGCTGGGTTGCCGCCCTATTTTCGCCTCAGTGGTCATTTAACTCCAATTGGAGATGAACCGCTGACCTCCGAGCAGTGCCAGCGCTTAATTTTCAGTATGCTCAACAACACTCAGCGGAAAAACCTGGAGCAAAATTGGGAGCTAGATTGCTCTTACGGCGTGAAGGGATTGGCTCGTTTCCGCGTCAACGTTTACAAAGATCGGGGAACCTATGCCGCTTGCTTACGAGCATTAAGCTCCAAAATTCCTAGCTTTGAGAAGCTTGGACTGCCAGACGTGGTGCGTGAGATGGCAGAAAAGCCCAGAGGTTTAATTCTGGTGACTGGTCCGACTGGTTCTGGTAAGACGACAACGTTGGCTGCAATGATCGACCTGATCAACCGAACTCGCGCAGAGCATATCCTCACCATTGAAGACCCGATTGAATTTGTCTACGAACCGATCAAGAGCCTAATTCACCAGCGACAGTTGGGTGAAGACACTAAAAGTTTTTCTAACGCATTGAGAGCAGCTTTGCGGGAAGACCCAGATATCATTCTGGTTGGAGAGATGCGTGACCTGGAAACGATTTCTTTGGCGATCTCCGCTGCTGAAACCGGGCACCTTGTCTTTGCAACGCTGCACACCAGTTCGGCTTCTCAAACCGTTGACCGGATGATTGACGTATTCCCCTCAGAGCGACAGCAGCAGGTGCGAGTGCAGCTTTCTAACTCGCTGGTGGCAGTATTTAGCCAGACTTTGGTAGCCAGAAAGAATCCGAAGCCGAATGAGTTTGGTCGGGTCATGGCTCAGGAAATTATGATTGTGACTCCGGCGATCGCCAACCTCATTCGAGAAGGCAAAACCGCTCAAATTTATTCTGCAATTCAAACAGGCGGCAAGTTGGGAATGCAGACGCTCGAAAGAGTCTTGGCAGATCAGTACAAAGCGGGGTTGATTTCCTTTGAAGCGGCCATGTCCAGAACCTCTCGACCAGATGAATTGCAGCGCTTGATCAGCGGTACGGGTGCGCCAATTCCAACTAAGCCTAATACCTACGCTGGCGCTAACCCCAGATAGTTTGGCAATAATCTTCTTATCTCCTTCCCTTCACACCCCCTTATTCATTTCAGACGGTGAACCATGCCTACCTACGTTGTTCGCGCTCGAGACTCTAAAGGAAATCCCAGACGGCAGAAGATTTTGGCAGATACTCCTGCTGAAGCGCGGTCTACGCTGCGGGAGCAGGGACTCTTTGTGCAAGAGTTGACTGAAGATCAAGGTTTGAACATGAACGTTGATCTGAGTCAGCTTCAGACTGCCTTGACCAACGTCTCAATTAAAGACAAAGCCATTTTTTCTCGTCAGTTTGCAGTGCTGATCAACGCTGGCGTGGCAATGGTGAGGGGTCTGGGCGTGCTGTCTGATCAGTGCCCTAACCCCAAACTGAAAAAGGCACTTCAGGAAATCAGCGCAGACGTGCAGCAGGGTACGAACCTCTCAGACTCCATGCGAAAGCACCCCAAGTGCTTTGACAACCTCTATGTCAGCATGGTGCAGGCTGGAGAAGTGGGGGGTGTGCTAGACGAAGTAATGAATCGTCTAGCAAAGCTGCTAGAAGATGTTTCTCGGCTGCAAAACCAGATTAAGTCAGCGCTGACTTACCCAATTGCAGTAGGTTTTATTGCGATCGCCGTCTTCATTGGGATGACCGTTTTCCTCCTACCTATTTTCGCAGGCATCTTTGACGAGCTAGACGCGGAACTTCCCGTATTTACCCAAGTGATGCTGCAAATCAGCGCCTTTCTCAGAACGCCTGTCTATGTGATTGGTCTAATCATTATTCTGATCGTTCTGGCGTTTGCCTATCGGCAATACTACAGCACCCGTGTGGGACGGGAAACGATGGATCGCTTCTTCCTGAAGATGCCGCTGTTTGGCGACTTGATTCAAAAAACTGCCACCGCTCGTTTCTGCCGTACTTTTGGCGCTCTGTCTCGATCTGGAGTTCCAATTTTAACGGCTCTAGAGATCGTGCGAGACACCGCAGGAAACCAGGTGATTGCCAACGCGGTTGATGAGGCACGGCGAGAGGTTCAGTCGGGCGGCATGATCAGTCTGGCGCTGCAAAAAGAGCAAGTCTTTCCGGTGATGGCAATCCAGATGATCAGCATCGGCGAAGAAACTGGAGAAATCGATACGATGTTAATGAAAGTTGCAGACTTCTATGAGGATGAAGTAGAGCAGGCGGTTAAAGCATTAACCAGCATCATGGAGCCAATCATGATCGTGATTTTGGGCGGCATGGTGGGTTCGATTCTGGTTGCGATGTACCTACCCATGTTTAAGGTGATGGACGCGATCGGCTAATCTATCGAACTATGACTCGACAATCGCACTACGAAGAGTCGCTGGCAGAATATAGCGATCATTTAGGGGCGATCGCCCTACTCAAGCGATTTCGCCCCTACCTGGAAATGATCCCCAGTATGCGCCGTCCCAGCGAGAGCGTCATCACCATCCCACTACCGATTATTCGGATTCGGGATGCGGCACCTGCGGTCAGTGCCACGGAAGTCAGCATTACAGCCGGACAGGTCGTTCGGCTGCCCTGTGATGTTGGCATTCTAATGTGCGACCCAGAGTGGAAAATCAAGACTGGCGTAGAAATTTTTGTGTTCATCCATCGTCCTCAAGAGGATTTCTCAGAATTGTTAGGTCGTTGGCGACAAACCCAACTTTGGCTGGACAAAGGGTACGAGTGGTTGATGCCCCCCCGCCATCGCCACGTTTTGAGTGAAGGGGCTGATGAAACTCATCCGCTATTTGTCACCTTCTCAGAAACGCCAGAGCGAATCAGACGCGGTTTGCGGGGTGCAAGTCTGCCCTATGTGACGGAAAACGTCTATTCCACCGAGGAGGAACAGTCAGAATCGTTAGAATCCCTGGCTAATGATGAATGAATGATGTAATTAAAACCTCTGAACCGTAAACAAGGGGCTTACAGCGTCTTACAGATGAACAAGCCACAGGTAGGGGCGAACGACCGTTCGCCCCTACAGGGGTTTGTATCTTATACAGGTGAAAACTGCTGTAAGCCCCTGGTTCCAACCTGGAAATAATTGGAGAAAGGCTACAGGTAGATTAGGTCTACCTGTAGCTTTTTTTGCAGTAAGAGTTTAATTAGAAATGGGGCAAACCTTTAATCTCGTATAGTCATTCCTTAACATCATCATGTGAAACGCATGGGAAGCTATTGAGCGCAGTTGGTTAGGGCTGCGGCTCATAGCTTCCTAAAAACCACGAGATTAAAATCATGCCGAACATTGAACTGAAGGGTTTTGCGTTTCTGCCAGCAGATACATTCGCTGATGGCCCTCCAACGGGTCGGGATGTATCTGCAAATGACCGCACTGGACCATTTGAAGGCCCCCCTGTCCAGGGTTTTAGTGGAGTTCAGTTTGCGGACGGAGAATCGTTCTGGTTTCTATCAGACAACGGTTTTGGCGGTAGAACTAATAGCGAAGATTATCCGCTGCGAATTTATCGCCTCGATCCAGACTTTCGGGGTGCTGAAGCGGGCGATGGCAGCGTTGAGGTATTGGATTTTATTCAACTGTCTGACCCCAATAATCTGATTCCTTTTGAGATTCAGCAGGAGGGAACCGCGGAACGGCTGTTAACGGGTGGAGATTTTGACCCTGAATCTTTTGTCATTGCAGCCGATGGCACGATTTGGGTGGGTGATGAATTTGGGCCGTACCTTCTGCACTTTGATGCGACTGGCAAGCTAATTGATGCGCCGATTCCAACTCCGAATGTGTTTGAACTAAACACTCTGACAGGCGAAGCTCCAATCGTGATTGGGCATCGGGGCGCAAGTGGCGAACGTCCTGAGCATACATTGGAAGCTTACAAGCTGGCGATTGAGCAGGGCGCTGACTTCATTGAACCAGATCTGGTTCCTACAAAAGATGGGGTGCTGGTAGCTCGACATGAGAATGCGATCGCCATCATCAACCCCGAAACGGGTGAAGTGATCGAAGCAACCACCAACGTTGCCGATCGCCCGGAGTTTGCCGATCGCCTAACCACTAAAGTAGTCGACGGAAACGAGATCACAGGCTGGTTTACCGAGGATTTCACCCTGGCAGAGCTAAAAACGCTAAAAGCCAGAGAACGCTTGCCCCAACTCCGCAGCACTGAATTTGATGACCAGTTTGAAATCCCCACCCTGGCAGAAGTCATCGAACTCGTCAAACAGGTCGAGGCTGAAACCGGAAAGAAGATTGGCATCTACCCCGAAACCAAGCACCCGACCTACTTTGACGGGATTGGGCTTTCTCTGGAAGAGCCTCTAGTTGAAACTCTGGTTGAAACCGAATTTACCGACCCCGACCGAATCTTCATTCAGTCGTTTGAAGTTGGCAACTTAAAAGACCTGAAAGGACTTTTAGAAGACGCGGGGGTAGATGCGCCACTGGTTCAACTTTATAGCAGTGCGACAGAGCAGCCTTACGATTTTGTCGTGAGTGGTGACACTCGTACCTATGGCGATCTGGCAACTCCAGAAGGTTTGGCCGAAGTCGCTACCTACGCAGAGGGCATTGGCCCGTTTAAGCGCCTGATTATTCCCTCTACTACGGTGGATGAAGATGGCGACGGTCAGCCCGATGACCTGAATGGCGACGGAACTATCAGTGAGGCTGACCGGGTTCTGGGTGAACCGACCTCGCTGATTGACGATGCCCATGATGCGGGTTTGCTGGTGCATCCCTACACCTTCCGCAGCGAAGATTTCTTCTTAGCCTCAAACTATGGCGGCAATGAGCTACAGGAGTACGAAGACTTCATTCGACTGGGGGCAGATGGCTATTTCACCGATTTTCCGGCGGCGGGAGATTTGGTGCGCGATCAGGTTACGGCTGATTTTGTGCGATCGCCCGACAACCCCGAAGTACGTGCGGGTGAAGCCGTCAGCAATTTGCGCGGTTCGGGTGGATACGAGGGATTGGCAATCACTCCTGACAAACAAACGCTCTATCCGCTGCTAGAGGGGTCTGTTGCAGGCGATCCCGAAAATGCCCTACGGATCTACGAATTTGATGTTGCGTCGAATCAGTTCCAGGGGCTAGCGGGCTACTATCAGCTCGAAAACCCAGGTCACAACATTGGTGATTTCGCGGTCATTAATGAAAACGAGTATCTCGTGATCGAACGGGATAACGGTCAAGCCGACGCAGCCCAGTTCAAGAAAGTCTTCAAGGTAAATTTGTCTGAGAAGGATGCAGACGGCTTCGTTGCCAAGCAAGAAGTCGCTGACCTGCTCAATATTCAAGACCCCAACGACCTGAACGGAGATGGCAGCACCACCTTTGACTTTCCCTTTGTCACCATCGAAGACGTACTGGTGATTGACGAGAAGACGATTCTGGTTGCCAACGACAACAACTATCCTTTTTCCGTCGGTCGTCCTCCAGAGATTGACAACAACGAAATCATCTTGTTGGAGCTAGAGGAAGCGCTTGATCTCGATCCAAGAGTGGGTCTGGCTGCGCTCAGTCGCACGATTATACAAGGCACTCAAGCTGGCGAAACGCTGATTGGCTCTGATGAAGCAGATGACTTTATCTTTGCCAGCGGGGGTAACGATGTAGTGGCTGGTGGGTTAGGCGATGACCAACTCTACGGTGAGGATGGCAACGATGTCTTGCGGGGCGATCGCAATACTTCATCGTCTGGCGGCACCAGCGGTGGAGACGATATTCTCTATGGAGGTGCTGGCAACGATCGCTTGGGCGGCAAAGGCGGCAATGATCAGCTTTATGGTGGAGAAGGTCGCGACCAACTCTTTGGTGATGCTGGAGATGACCTGCTGCGGGGCGGTCTGGGCAACGATATCCTGGTGGGTGATTCCTCCAGGTTCCGAGGTCAAGATACATTTGTGCTGGCAATCGGAGAAGGTACAGACACAATCCGTGATTTCACGATTGGAGAAGACTTAATTGGGCTGGCAGACGGTCTCAGCTTAGGGCAAATCACCATCACTCAAAGCAACCAAAACACCCTAATCAGCGCTGCAACTGAAACGCTGGCTATTCTCAGAGGGGTGAATGCAGCGGATTTGATTGCGTCAGGTGAAGCTAGCTTTACGGCGATCGCCTAACCCGGTGCATTCCACTTAGCCTCGTTAACGGCACACTGGAAGCTACAACTCCCAGTGTGCCAGGGTCAGTAGACGAGCGATGACTATAGCAGTCGAAGAGTTGATTAGGACACGCTAGACTTGCCAAAGCTGCTTACAGTTAGGGAGGCTCGGTTCGATTTGTATGTGTACGGTAGGGATAGCTCAAAATGTTCCGCTGATCAAATTTTTGAAAGCAGCACGTTCAGCTGGGCTGCCAACTCCGAGCAGGCGATCGCCCTCCAACAGCAAAGTGCTTGCATCTGGATAGCGGTTTATCTCCTTGCCGCGCCGAATCGCCATGATCGTTACGCCAGTTTTGTGGCGAATGTCAGCTTCCACCAGGGTTAACCTATTCAAGGGAGAACTTGGCACCAGCGTATACCATTCTCCCTGAAGTCCTTCCATTGCAGTTTCCAGGTCAGTTGAAACCAGTTCAGCCCGTTCAGGCAGAATGTCGCGATAGCGTCTGGCGCGATAGGTGTTAATCATCTTCAAAACTTGGTTGGGCTGGCTGCCCAGATTTAGCAGCAGGTGCGCTCCCATTTCTAAAGCCGCCTCAAACTCAGGCTGAACAACCTCTTGTGCGCCTAGCTGATAGAGTACGTCAATTTCCTGGTTGATGTGCGCTCTGACGATTGTGTCTAGGTCGGGAGCCAGACTCAACACTCGCTTGAGCGTTAGTCGAGTGGCCAGGGGGTCAGGCAAGGCGATCGCCAACGCTTTTGCTTTGGGCAGACGCGCCTTTTGTAGCAGCAACTCACTGGACGCATCTCCATAAAGATAAGGAATGTTCTGGTCGCGTAAAGCTTGAGCAGTCGCCTCATTGTTGTCAATCACCAGAACCTGATGGCCTTGCGAGTGCAGAAGCCGCACAAGGGTCTGTCCAACCCTGCCGTAGCCCGCTACGATTACATGATCGGCAACACCTTCCTCAACTGCCATTGCGCGAGGAGCCTGAGTGCCCCGCAGCATTGCTCCCACCAGGGGCAACCTTTCCAGCGTGCTAAACAAGTAGGGAGATGCTTTGAGCAGGAATGGTGTAATCAACAGCGTTACAGCCGTTGTTCCAACGGTCAGTCCGTAGAGCCGGGGAGAGAACAAATCCAGGCTTTGGGCGACTCCTGCTAAAACAAAGGAGAACTCGCCAATCTGGTTGATCCCCAGTCCAACGGTGAGTGAGGTTTTGAGGGAATAGCCAAATAGCCGGACAACGCCTGTGACGATTAGAGCTTTACCAATCATGGCGATCGCCACCAACCCCAGCAGCATCCAAATATTCTCCAGCAAAAACAGGGGGTCAATCAGCAAACCAATCGAAGCAAAGAATAGCGTCGAAAACACATCGCGCATGGGCAAGACCTTATCTAGCGCCTGATCTGCATATTCAACCGTTGAAATCATCAGCCCCGCTACAAAAGCACCCATCGCGATTCCCAAGCCCAACACAGAAGTCAATAGCGCTACACCCAGGCAAAGGGTAAAGATCGTGAGAATGAACACCTCCTGTGAACCCGTCCTGACTACACGCCGCATGATCAGTGGAATCAGCCAGATTCCCACCACTAGCGCTACGGCAATAAACAGCAAGGATTTCAACAGGGCGCTGATCAGTGCGCCGCCGATCGCCTCTGGTGGCTGAGTCAGGGCGGGCAAAACGGCCAGCATCAGCCCCAACCCCAAGTCCTGGACGATCAACATCGCCAGCATGACTTGTCCATAGGCCGTCTGTACCTCGTTTCGCTCAATCAGGCTTTTTAGCACGACCGCTGTTGAAGAGAGAGACAGTACCGCTCCCAGGAAAATGGCAGTCGGCACCGTATCTACCCAACCTGTGGCGTAGGCTAATCCGCCGCCCAAAAGAGTAGTCAACAGGATTTGAATCGAGCCGCCGCCCAGGGCAATGCGCCGAAACCGGAGCAAATCTGCTAAAGAAAATTCGACCCCCAGAGTAAAGAGCAGCAACGCCACGCCGACTTCAGATAAAACTGCAATGTCGCCTTCTAGCCTGACTAGCCCAAACCCTGCCGGGCCCACAACAACTCCGCCGAGCAAATAGCCCAACAGCACAGGCTGATTTAGGCGATTTGCGACATACCCCGCAAGGGTGGCAGAGCCAAGAACCGTAACCATTTCAACAATCAGCGTCAGTTCTTGAGCCATATCTGTTTTCCTCGGCTGATGTTGCTAACTCCGTCCTGAACAGTAGCGTTTAACCGAAGACTTTTTTGAGTAAATCTAGCTTGCCTGCATAGGGTGGGTACAGGACTTTTAGCCCAAACCAGAAGGACTTCTGTAAAATGCTTTTTGGGTGAGAGAAAGTATCGAAGCTAGCTTTGCCGTGATAGCTGCCGATGCCGCTGTCACCAACCCCGCCAAAGGGAAGCTCTGGAACGCCAATGTGCAGAATTGTATCGTTGATGCAAACCCCGCCAGAGGAAGTTTCTTGCAAAACTCGCTGCTGTAGCTGCTTGTCGCGAGAGAAGAGATAGAGCGCTAGGGGCTTAGGTTTACTGTTGATCAGGGCGATCGCCTCTCCCACATCTTCGTACTCAACCACGGGCAGAATGGGCCCAAAAATCTCTTCTTGCATCACCGGATCGTCAGGCGAAACCTGATCCATCACCGTTGGCGCAATGTAGCGATCTTGCTCATTCGTTGCGCCGCCCACCAAAATTTTGCCGCTCTGCAACAGGTTTGCTAATCGCGAAAACTGTTTAGGGCTGACAATTCTAGCGAAATCTGGACTTTCCGCCGGATCGTCTCCGTAGAATTCTTGGATGCAGGCTTGAATCGCGGTGAGCAGAGCGGGCTTAACCTGGCGATCGACCAGCAGGTAATCGGGCGCAATGCAGGTTTGCCCCGCATTAAGAAACTTGCCCCAGGTAATGCGTCTGGCAGCATCCTCTACAGAAATGTTGCGATCGACCATACAGGGGCTTTTGCCACCTAGCTCCAGCGTTACAGGAGTCAAATGTTGGGCAGCGGCGGCCATGACAATCTTGCCGATCGCTGTACCGCCTGTAAAAAAGATATGGTCAAACTTTTCTGCCAAAACCGCCTTGCTAACCTCTACCCCCCCTTCTACAACACTGACATAGTTAGGGTCAAAGGTTTTCTGAATTATTTCTGCCACAACACCAGAAGTGCTTGGGGCAATTTCAGAAGGCTTCAGTAGGGCACAGTTGCCAGCGGCGATCGCCCCTACTAGCGGCGAAATCATCAGTTGAAACGGATAGTTCCAGGGGCCAATAATCAGCACAACTCCTAGCGGTTCTGGCAAAATCTTTGCCGTCGCAGGAAACTGAGTAAATGGTGCCGCAACTCTTTTAGGCTTAACCCAGGTGTGAATATGCTTGAGTGCATAGTCAATTTCTTGAGTTACGCCAATTTCAGTCGCAAAGGTTTCAAACTCCGGCTTTTTAAGATCCGCTGTCAGGGCTTCGAGAATAGCAGCCTGATGGTCAGTAACTGCCTGTTTCAGCGCCTGAAGCTGAGTAACCCGAAAATCGACGGGTTTCGTCTTGCCGCTGTTGAAGAACTGTCGCTGCCGCTGCACAATTTCATGAACCTGACTGGGCGCTAACTGCACTATGCTGCCTCCGCCTGCTTCAAAGGGCAATCGCCTTCATTGTGACAGGTTCCATCAAAATTTTGGTAGACGGGCAAGAACTTGCTCTAGAGGTTAAGTGGGCAACTCCACCACAAACAAACTGCCTTTGCCTACCTCCGATTGAACTTCGATTGTGCCTTGATGCGCTTTGATAATTTGACAGGAAAGATGTAGCCCCAAGCCACTGCCCGACCGCTTGTGGTTGCCATGTCGAAATGGCTCAAATAAAGAGCTATGGTATTCTGGTGAAATTCCTGGGCCAGTGTCTTCGACTTCTACCCTGACCCAGGGCTGCTCCGCTTTGCCAGGTTCAGGGCAAATGGCTCTGCTGAGCCGAACGATGACTGAGCCAGAGTCAGTAAACTTAACCGCATTGCCAACTAAGTTGGTAAAAACACGGTGCAATTCGAGGCGATCGCCCCTTAGCTCGATCAGCTTGTCATCGTCGTTAAGATTAGTTTGTAGAGACAGTCCTTTATCAAGCGCGATCGGCATTAGTCCTTGCACTACTTCCTCAAGCAGTTGGCGTAGATCAACTGAGGTTAGGCTTAGCGTTTTGCGTCCCGCTTCATAGCAATAAACCTGGAGCAGGGTGTTGACCATATCGAGCAAATTCTGATTGCTGCGCTCCATCGTCGCCAGTGCTTCTGCAACTTCGGGAGACAACTCGCCCAACGCTCCCTGCTGAAGCAGCGACATCATTCGGTCAGCCGCCACCAACGGAGTACGCAAATCATGGGTAAGACGCGAGACAAAATCTTCGCGCTGACGGGCAATCTGGTCGCGCTCATCAACGCTGTGCTTTAGCCGGAGGAGCGATCGCACCCGCGCCAACAGTTCATCAAACTCAACAGGTTTACGAATAAAGTCATCTGCACCAATATCCAATCCTTGTGAGACGCGGGGCTGGTCATGAGCCGTAATCAGCAAAATCGGAATGAATGGCAGCTTGGCGTTCTTGCGAATCCGCTGAGTCACCTCAAAGCCATCCATTCCAGGCATCATCACGTCTAGCAGCAGCAAGTCTGGGGGAGATGCATCAATGTAGGCAAGAGCATCGCTGCCGTTGTTGAGAACATCAATCTTATATCCCTCTTCTTCCAGAATTGCCTGAATTAGAAACGTGTTGTCGGGCGAGTCATCCACGACCAGAACGCTATCAACTCTGGAAGATTTACCAAATAAGGGGGAGTAGTCCATGTAAACCAATGTGCAACAGCAACATGTAGAAAGACTAACTGTCAAGCCTTTTTTTGGAGATCCTCTCATTTGAACAAGTAATTAACCTCATACCAATGAGAGATTCTTTAGAATTTCTTAGTATTTTTACTTACCGCAGTTTTCACTTGCATAAGATGTAAATCGCTACAGAGGCGAATGTCGGTTCTGTGCTGCCTGTGGTTTATTCATCTGAAACACGCTGTAAGTTAAAGCAATGTTACTCCACAAGGGAGTATAGGAACATTTCGCCATTTGAAACAGGTCGCTGTTTCTAGCATTGTGCAAATTGCGATATGAAAAGCTTCACCTGTGCTGACTTGCTCCCGTTGCTAAAGGCGAGAATCTGGTCACTGACTGTAACTTTGACGCTAGCGTTGTGTGGGTTCGGGGTGACAGAGGTGGTTTGGGCAATCGAGCCACCTTCTGAAGATGCAGAGGCGATCGCCACTCGTATGTTTGATTTGCAGTTGTCGGGCCAACGCTGGATTCAGATTGACCTGTCTACGCAGCGGTTGACCACCTGGGAGGGCAATACCCCAGTCCGGGCAATGGTTATTTCAACTGGAAAAGATGAAACTCCAACCCTGACGGGCACTTTTGAAATTCAGTCCATGCACCGCGTGGCGCGAATGCGGGGAGAAGATTATGACATTCCTGATGTGCCCTTTGTGATGTACTATTCCGGCAACTACGGCATTCACGGTGCTTACTGGCATAACCAGTTTGGCGTGCCAATGAGTCACGGCTGCGTCAACGTTGCAGTCGATCATGCCGAATGGCTATTTAGCTGGGCTGAGGTGGGCACTTCAGTTGTAGTGCATGAGTGATTGAGCTGGGATACTCACGGCGATCGCACTTCTCCTTGAATCACTGCGCGATCGCCCTGAAACTCAACTGAGCTTAAATTCAATTCTTCCTGCTGAAGTCTTTGGTTGATTTGCTGCTCGATCTGTTCTCTAGAAATTCCGAACAGGTTTTGCAGTTGATCGAGCGTGAGTCTAAGGTCGCCTACGCGAACCACCGTATCTTCACTGAGCAGCAAGCGCCCCTGCTCAAAGCTGGGACTTCCTTCAAGACCAACATATATTTCTCGATCTGTTAGCGCTGGAAAGGTGCGAGAAATCCGCTCTAACAGAGCTTGTTCAGCAGGATTTAGTTGCTCCGTCGGAATTTCAGACAGATTTACCACCACTCCGCTCTGCACCTGACCATTTTGAATCGTTGTATTCACGTCTCTCGTGCCTTCCAGGACAGGGCTGTAGCTGGGGTTTGTGGCGATCGCCCCCACAACTAACTGGTTTACTTCAGTTGCGCTCAGTTCACCATCAATGCGGGTAGTTCCGCCGCTCGTTGTAGTTAGCTCTCGAATGATTCGATCTCTGGCGATCACGTTTTCAGTTGCGTCCAGGCTAATCGCCTGTTTTTGGCTGGCATACCACTCCGGTAACTGCGTTGCCCGTTTCCAGGACAGGGCGATCGCCGCGAGTGTGCCGAGACTGACCCCCAGAAGAATTGCGAAAACAATAAGTCCAACCTTTTTCACAGTTGCTCCAACACTTGCCCAACTCAAGCCGTTTGCAGCACTATAGCGAATTCGCTCAGCGTGTGGTCAATCGGGCGATCGCAAATCTTAAGAAAAGTTAAGTTGATTTAAGTTTTTATCATGTTTCGTTTCGTCTTAAGAAGTTTTGGTATTCTGAAGAACATTCTTAAAAACTTAAGGAAGAGGCAAGAAACTTATGAAAACTTCAAATCATCTAGGTCAGTCCCTTTCAATGGTTGTTTTGCTGGCGCTAACGAGTGCTGGAGTCATTGGCATTATCGCCATGCAAAGTGGCGCACTGTAATAGGAAAAGGTGTTTCTAGATAAACTTGCGCCTTCGTTGAGTTGATCTAATCAAACTTACCCAATTCAATTTGAGGCACTTCCTGAGAGGTGCCTTTTTGCTGGCTCTATTCCCTTGACGGATGTGCGACTTCTCCCAAACCTCTGGGATGGGCATCTTGCCCGTCTAAACCGGAAGCACTAACACATAGCAGAGGGTTAAATGAGAATTGGTTAAAATCGCTTAACTCTAAGAGGCAATCTCGTTCTGGAGACAGTCTCAGCAAATTTCGAGCAAATACTTTTGGGTTCAAAGCCGCTGCAACAAACTCAAACCGTGAGTGTCGGTGCCACAGGTGCTAAACAGGCTGTGAGCCTTGCTCAGTCGCTCTACTTCTTGAGTTTGCTTGGGGCTAGGTTGCCAGGGTTGAGGGTTATTGTAGGCGTAGTAGGTTTCCACGCCATCGATCCCCAGGTATGCTGCTTCGGGTATCAGTTGCTCATGGGAAAGCCGATAGCGGGCGGGGTGCGCTAAAACAGCCAGCCCGCTTGCGGTGTGAATTGCATCAATGACCTGTTCGGCGCGATAGTCGTCCCCCCTGCTAGATTCCCCCCTTAGGTAAGGCTGAAGCGCTGTGTGAGTGGGATCAAAGGCATAACCCAGAATATGTACCTCAGTTCCTAACATATCAGCATTAATTTCTATGCCAGTCCACAAGTGAGGGATGGTATTGGTTTGAGACAATTCAGGCGTGTACCACTGGAGCCACTCTTGAGCGGCATAGTAGCCGTTGACCGTATGGTGATCGGTGATGGCTAAACCTTTTAAGCCGAGGGCGATCGCCTGTGCCATCAATCGGTCGGGCTGCAACCTGCCGTCTGAGCAGACCGTGTGCATATGGAAGTTGTAAAAACCGGGGCAGCTTTCTGAGGTGAGGGTGGCAAAGACGCGCTTTAGTGCTGATGCATCGTGCGCTGCTATCTGAGCGGAGGCCTGAGCAAGATTGGCAGCCATAATGTCTTAAAAATTTACACCTCTCTACTATACCCAAACTGCCTCTCTAACTGCTTTGCCTTTCCAAGAGGGCAACGGTGTAAGCAGCGATTCCTTCTTCCCGCCCGACTGGCCCTAATTTTTCGTTGGTCGTGGCTTTGATGCCGATTTGGTCGGGGGCAAGGTTTAGTACGCTGGCGAGGCGATCGCGCATTGCCTGAATGTGAGGCTTGAGTTTCGGACGTTCTGCCACAATTACCGAGTCTAGATTGCTTACCTGCCATCCCTGCTCGTGGATCAACTGGTTGACCTGAGCCAACAGCAGCAAACTATCGGCACCTGCCCATTGCGGATCGGTCGGGGGAAAGTAGTGCCCAATATCTCCCAGGCTCAAGGCTCCCAGCATGGCATCCATAATGGCGTGAGTTAGCACGTCTGCATCGCTGTGACCCAGCAGCCCTAATTCATGGGAAATTTTGATGCCGCCTAGAATGAGAGGGCGATCGCTAACCAGACGATGAATATCGTAACCATTTCCTATCCGAAGATTGACTGACACTAAAATATTCCTAAAACGAGTGTGTTCAGATTTTTGTATAGGGCGGTAGTCGTATTGATTAGGACATTTTAGTGGCGCGGCGGAGCTACGCCACCAAAATGTCCATGTCCTAACCTAGCTGACTACAGCTATAAATGCGGTCAGAATACCCACGTTTATACAAAATCAAATTAATCTCCAAATCAGGCCTTAGCTTTTCGAGCAGACCAGGAAAAGACGGCTACCCCCATGAGCAACAAAATAAAGGCAATCAGCCCCATCACGAACTGAGGCTGAAGGGTAAAAGGCAAAGGCGTTTGAGGTTCACCCAGTTCTAACCAGGCAGAGGCAAACTCTTCTCCCGCTTTGAGTGTACTGGCTGTATCCCAATGAATTGAATCTGGTTTTGTATAGTCCTCCGTTTCAACCGCGATCGCTCGATGGTTCCGCCGATCAAATTCCTGCATGGCGGTTCTCACGGTTTGCAGATAGAGTATCTGTTCAGGATCTCCAGACACCATTCCATAAACCATCGGCAGGTCAGAGCCAAAGTCTCTTCGGGTTTGGGCAAATAGCCGAGTTAAGTTTCTGTCATAGCGAATAGCCCAGGGACGATAGAGCGCATCGCTTTCCCCCTGCATCCAGAAAAAACCTGCAACTTCCACCTCATAGCCCTGATCTTCCAGGTCAGCGATCGCCATTTTCACCCGATCGCGCATGGCGCAATAGAGCGCACAGTTTCTAGGCTGCCATTGTTCTCCCAGGTTCGTTCCATCGACGGCATATTTGACCAGGGCAACAGACTGATAGAGCGATTCGGAAAGCGATCGCCCCAGGGAAACCTCCATGCCAAATCGAAGCTGGAGGTCATCGCTGCTCCAGGGTAGAGGCTCAGTAGGCGGGCTGAGCGGTCGCCATCCGTCGGAGCCGTACCACAACACCTGATAATTTGGCTGTTTCAATTCATGGGGCAATTCCTGAAGATCTCCCTGCCCCACCATGTTGCTTTGTCCAGCCATGATAAAAAGCTTGATTGTTGCCATGTTGTCAGTCTCTAGCCTGGTTAAGCCAGGTTTCGTAGAGGTCAGGGCGGCGATCGCGAGTCCGCTGAATTTGCTGCTCCTTGCGCCAGCGATCGATCTCCGCATGGTTGCCAGATCGCAGCACCTCTGGCACCTGCCAGCCACGAAACTGGAGTGGTCGAGTGTATTGTGGGTAGTCCAACAGTCCGGCTTCAAAGCTTTCTGCCTTGAGCGATTCTACCTTGCCAACCGTTCCAGGCAGGAGTCGAATTACGCCGTTTAGCAGCGTCAAAGCGGGAATTTCGCCACAGGTTAGAACAAAATCTCCTAGCGACACCTCACGAGTCACCAGATGCAAAACGCGCTCATCCACCCCTTCATAGTGTCCACAAATGACAACTAGCTGGTCATAGTTTGCTGCGAACTCTTGAAACATCGGCTGGCTCATCGTTTTTCCTTGAGGAGTCATCAAGATCACCTCGCGCCGGGGCAAAACCGGAAGCGACTCAACCGCCGCAAAAATTGGTTCTGGTTTCATCAGCATCCCCACCCCCCCGCCGTAGGGTTCATCGTCTACCCGCCGATGTTTATCGGTAGTGAAGTCTCGTGGATTGGTTAAATGCACGTCTGCGATTTGCTTAGCTAAGGCTTTGCCCAGCAAACCAGATTGCAGGGGAGAGGCGAAAAAGTCAGGGAAGAGGGTGATGATGTCAAAGCGCACGGTGGAGGAGGGGAGAGGAGAGGAGTAGGGAGATTAGCTGTACTGATGGTCGGTAGAAAAAGTCTTCAATGAACATTTCAGTCCTTACGCATTTGAAACCTGAAACCTTGATCCCCCCTGCCCCCCCTTGAAAAGGGGGGAACTCCGGAAGCCCCCTTTTCAAGGGGGTTGGGGGATCTAGCTGCGTAAGTCCTGATTTTTGAGTTTGATTCCTGAACAGCTTATGGAATGCGAGGGAATGTAACAAATGCATTTTTGTAGTGTAAATCTTGCATTTGAACTTCATGCTGCCGTTAGATAGCAGAGATTGAAAAGCTTGGGGCGATCGCCTCCTAAGGATCGTGGATTTAATAACTCCGAATTCTTGCGTAGGATGTGTTAACGCAGCGTAACGCATCGTCTCTGAAAACTGATGCGTTACGGCTAACGCCTAACACACCCTACAAATCTACAAATTCGGTCTTGTTTAATTCTCTGGCCTCGCATAAGAAAAACTCAAGAAACTCTTAAGTTATGCTTAAATATTTGTCATAGTGCCTATTGGTACGCTCCAGAGACAGAAGCAATTTGAGTCGGTCTAGTTCAAGCTGGAACAGCCAAGTAAAAGCCTGTTCCCTCAACAGTTCTGCTTAAGTTCACATAGCGGAGGCGACGGGTAGAATGGACAACGGTTCTGTGTTTCTCAGCTTAAAAGCATCCTGAATTGTGCAAAACCGCAAGGGTAGAGCAAAAGGATGAACAGAGGTAGTATCTCCATTGGTAGGCTGCTGGAGCGATTGATGAACTTCATGCCCAGGAGCGATATCATGCTGCAATTAGAACCTCAATTCCATGAGCAGAGGATGCCCTATTTGACAAAAGCTGCCGTGTTGGTAATTGGCGGTGCTGAAGACAAGGTTCACGGACGGCAGATTCTCAATACTTTTTTCCATCGAGCCGGGGCAATCGACGCTCAAATTGCCATTATCCCCTGTGCCTCGCGTGAACCCAGCGTGATTGGCAATCGCTATCGCTCCATTTTTGAGGAAATGGGGGCAAAAGCAATTGAAATTTTAGATATTCGCGATCGCGAACAAAGTGAAAACCCTGACTGGAAAGATTACCTGGAGCAATGCACGGGCGTTTTTATCACAGGTGGCGATCAGCTTCGGCTCTGTGGACTGCTGGCAGATACGCCTATTATGGAAAGAGTCCGCGTCCGGGCGCAGTTGGGTGAAATTACTCTGGCTGGCACGAGTGCGGGGGCTGCTGTCATGGGAGAACACATGATTGCGGGCGGCGGCAGTGGTGAATCGCCCAATCGCTCTCTGGTCGATTTGGCAACTGGGCTAAACATTATTCCTGACGTAATTGTGGATCAGCACTTCCACAATCGAAACCGGATGGCGCGGCTGATGAGCGCGATCGCCACTTACCCCGACAAGCTGGGGATCGGCATCGACGAAGATACCTGTGCTTTGTTTGAAGACAGTGGTATTTTTCAGGTAATCGGCAAAGGCACGGTCACGGTAATCGATCCGGGCAACGTTTCCTATACAAATCAGTCGGATGTGGGTACAACCGATCCGCTTAGCATCCACAACTTGAGAGTCCACATTCTCAGTCATGGCGATCGCTATGACATGAACAAACGGCTGACCCTGGCGACTAAAGCCTGAGAAATCAGCCGATTTTCGGGCTAAATCCACCTACCTAAGCGGAGAACTGTTCACAGTGAACGGTCTAACCGTTTTCCCAAGCTTGAGACTAGAGAGTATTGAATAGCATCCTTTCCGCCCCCCCGTGATCCGCCAACATTGTTATGAGAATTCTAAAAACCCAAACTTTACGCGGTCCAAACTACTGGAGCATCCGACACCAAAAACTGGTGATTGTGCGTCTGGATTTAGAAGAACTGGCAGAACGTCCCTCCAATCAGATTCCTGGCTTCTATGAAGGATTAACCGAAGCGCTACCCAGCTTGATCGATCATTTTTGCTCACCCGGTTGTCGCGGTGGATTCCTCATTCGGGTGCGAGAAGGCACGATGATGGGGCACATCATGGAACACGTCGCGCTGGAATTGCAAACCCTGGCAGGAATGCCCGTCGGCTTTGGGCGCACTCGCGAAACCGCAACTCCTGGAGTGTATCAGGTGGTCGTGGAATATATGGATGAGCAAGCCGGACGCTACGCTACCAGGGCTGCCTTTCGCCTCTGCCAGAGCATTGTTGAAACCGGACACTACCCGGTTGAGGAACTGGAGCAAGACCTGCGTGATTTGCAGGATCTCGGTGCCCAAGCTGCTCTTGGACCCAGCACTGAAAGTATTGTTAAAGAAGCCGAAGCGCGTGATATTCCCTGGATGCAGCTTGGCTCCCGTGCCATGATCCAGCTAGGACAAGGTGCTTACCAGAAGCGAGTGCAGGCAACCCTGAGCAACTTCACCGGAATTTTGGGCGTTGAACTCGCTTCTGATAAAGAGGGCACGAAGAAAATTTTGCAGGATGCAGGCGTTCCAGTGCCGCGTGGGGCCGTAATTTATTACCTGGATGAACTGGAGCAGGCGATCGCCGACGTAGGCGGCTACCCCATCGTCATTAAGCCCCTAGACGGCAATCATGGACGCGGGATCACGATCAACATTGACTCCCGGGAACTGGCAGAAGAAGCCTACGACGCGGCGAAAGAAGTTTCTAAAGCGGTCATCGTTGAACGCTATTATGTGGGACGAGATCATCGTGTTCTTGTGATCAATCACAAGGTTGTTGCTGTTGCAGAGCGGGTTCCAGCACACGTCGTTGGAGATGGTGAATCTACGATTTCTGAATTGGTAGACGAAACAAACCGCGACCCCAGACGGGGCGAAGGGCACGACAACATTCTCACCCGCATCGAAATCGATCGCACCACCTGGCAACTGCTCGATCGCCAGGGCTATGACCTGGATACCGTGTTGCCCACTGGAGAAATCTGCTATCTCAGAGCCACTGCCAACCTCAGCACAGGCGGAATTGCGGTCGATCGCACCGATGACATTCACCCCGAAAACATTTGGCTGGCGCAGCGAGTTTCCAGGATTATCGGCTTAGACATCACCGGGATCGATATCGTTACGTCAGATATTTCTCGTCCCCTGCGTGAAACCGATGGCGTAATTGTCGAAGTCAATGCGGCTCCCGGCTTTCGGATGCACGTCTGCCCCAGCGAAGGCATTCCCCGCAACGTAGCAGAACCCGTCATCAGTATGCTGTTCCCACCTGGAGCGCCAACCCGCGTCCCGATCATTGCAATCACGGGCACTAACGGTAAAACTACAACCACTCGGCTGATTGCCCACCTCTTCAAGCAAACTCAGCAGGTCGTTGGCTACACCACCACTGACGGCATTTACATTCAGGATTATCTGGTAGAAAAGGGCGATACGACTGGACCGCAAAGCGCTCAGGTTATTTTGCAAGATCCAACTGTAGAAGTCGCTGTTCTAGAAACGGCTCGAGGCGGAATTTTGCGATCGGGCTTGGGCTTTAGCCAATGTGATGTTGGCGTGGTGCTGAATGTGGCGGCAGATCACCTGGGAATCGGTGATATTGAGACGGTAGAAGACCTGGCGCACCTCAAGAGCGTTGTCGTAGAAACGGCTCGACCCAACGGCTACGCGGTTTTAAATGCCGATGATCCCCTGGTGGCGGCAATGGCGCAGCGGGTGAAGGCGCAGGTTGCCTATTTCTCGATGAATCCGGAGAGTGAGTTGGTGCGATCGCACACCCAAAAGGGCGGTCTAGCAGCAGTCTACGAAAACGGCTACCTTTCCATTCTCAAAGGCGACTGGACTTTGAGAATCGAGCAAGCCACACACGTACCCCTAACGATGGGCGGTCGTGCCCCCTTCATGATTGCCAATGCGCTAGCCGCTAGCCTTGCCGCCTTTGCTCAGGGAGTCAGCATCGAAAATATTCGGGCAGCACTGATGACCTTCCAGGCATCGGTAGACCAAACCCCAGGCAGAATGAACCTGTTTGACCTGGGAGAGTTTCACGCGCTAATTGACTATGCCCACAACCCTGCTAGCTACGAGGCGCTGGGCAGCTTTGTCCGCAACTGGCACGGAGAATGCATTGGCGTGGTGGGTGGGCCAGGCGATCGCCGCGACGAAGACTTTATCACGCTAGGCGAACTCGCTGCCGATATCTTTAACCGAATTATTGTCAAAGAAGATGATGATACTAGGGGTCGTCCGCGAGGCGAAGCGGCTGCACTGATTGTTCAAGGCATTCAAACAGTGGGAGGCGATCGCCCCTACGAGTCCATCTTGAACGAAACCGAAGCAATCAACACGGCCCTCAACAGCGCCACTCCTGGTAGTCTGGTTGTCATCTTGCCTGAATCGGTCAATCGGGCGATCAGTTTGATCAAGTCGCGCAACCCGCTACAGCATCCAACTCTTTATCAAAATCTCGGAGCAAACAGCTCGAATGGCGACCACACAGTAACGGTCGAAACTGCCGCCAATTCTCAGAACGGCTTCCAAACCGTTGAGGTGCAGGCAGGGGAGACGACGTTGAACTTAGGCGTTAATCGAGGATGAATGAAGGGATGAGGGGTGAAGGGTGAAAGGAGATTTCACCCCTCATTCTTGCCCCTAGTATTTGTCCTCATCAACTTCCTGCTCCTCATCTTCTGAGGGCTGATTCATTTCTTCCTTAAAACCCTTCAGAGTTTTACCCAGAGCGCTGCCCAGTTCTGGAATTTTTTTGGGTCCAAAAATTAGCAGTGCTACAACCCCAATGATGCTCACTTCTGCCCAGCCTAAACCTAATGCCATACCGAATCTCCTATCGTTAAGCCCTTTCTCCCATTTACTATAGGGCGATTTGATAAGGAACGGAAAAGCCTTTCGGTTCTTGTTACTTTCGGGTCAACGGTAAGCTTAACCAATCGCTAATTTCATGCGCTAGCCATTTCAACTCCCATTGGTCTAGCAAGTCATTCTTGCAAAGCTCGTATTTTTTAGATTTTTGAGGCTTTGAATCCGCGTTTTCAGTCCAGATGACCAACTTTGGTCTAGCTCCAAATCGCTTGGGTTGAATCAGGTGGACTGCCCGAATATTTTGTCTGGAGCTAGATTTGCTCCTAAACTTGAAGCCAAATAGCTCGTGCGTTGTGAATATATGCTGTTGATCAATGCGTAGTCGAATTCGCCCAAACACGGAAAACAAGACTTTGGGCAAAGGCAGTAACAGCAACAAGCCGAGGAGTGTCAACTCTGGCGTTTGTAGCGCAATGAAGGTAAGAAGCTGAGCGGGAAGCAGGGTATAGAGCGCAATCCGTGCAACTTGACCGAGGCTAAACCTTCCCGGAATCAGGACTTCTAGGAAATCGGGCTGTTTGGTCAGTGAAATTTGGCTTTCGGCAGGTTGAGCAAACCCTCCCAGCCCCATTTGCTGAATAGAACTGGGCTGCCCAAGTGCGTCGAGTGCTTTTTGGGCAGAGGCAAACCGCTTCTCTAAACTTGGCTCTGTCAAATGTTTAAGCCAGCCTGCAAAGTCTGGAGAAATGTTGGTCGCAGATTCAAACTGAATCCGAAAATTTTGCTGAGGTAAATCTGAGGGATGCTTGCCCGTCACCAGATAAATCAAGGTTGCTCCCAAGCCATAGAGATCAGAGGCGGGAACGGTTCGTCCACCAAACTGTTCAGGCGGCATATAGCCATAGGTGCCTACTACGGTGATGGTTCCCCCTTCTTTTGCTGCCAAATTCTGAACGGAGCCGAAGTCTACCAGGTAAACCTTTCCAGGACTGTTGCCAGTGCGATCGCCCAGCAGCACATTACTCGGCTTGATATCTCGATGCACCACCGCAGGCTGCTGTCCGTGCAAATAAACCAAGATTTCCAGGAGATCTTTGGCGATTTGTTTGACTTCCGCTTCGCTGAGCGATCGCCCCGCCTTCAGATGTTCCTCTAGCGTTTTGCCTGCCACATAAGTTTGCACCAGCACAAAACCTCTCAGACCAGGCAAATCCAACTCAAAATAGTCCAAATATTGGGGAATGGCTGGATGAGATAGCGTCTTAAGAACTTCTGCCTCTCGATCAAATAGCTTCAGGTCATGCCACTCAAAGTCATTGCCAAATGACAGTAGCTTCAGCACCACCTGTGCTTGATTGCTTAAGTCGTGAGCTAAGAAAGTGCGCCGTCCGGCTCTCCTGCCTAACTGCTGCTGGATCTGATAGCGTTCGTGCAGCACTTCATTAAGCAGGTTAATAGAAGCTGCATGAGAAGAACTGGGTAAAGTTTCCCTGGCAAAATCTGTCATGTCGGTTAAATGCCTGACAAGTGCAACTGTAAAACCCGTAGTTAATAGTTTTTGGTTAAACGAGACTGCAAAGCGGAATTAGCTGCGATTGATGAAGAAAAGTTTGGGATTGGGTAAGGCTCGGCGAGGTTTTGCTTCTTCGGGAGCTCCAATGCGCGATCGCCGCTCATACCACTGGGCAACACTTTGTCCAATTGCCCGTCCCGCCAACCCCCACAAAACAATTGACGAAAAGGCTCTTACAGTAACGAAAGCTAAGGTCGTTGAACTATAGGAGTTTGTAGGTGTACCTATTAGCGCTATGATACCACCAAAAAAGAGCAATGCCGCAGCGATGCCAGTAAGAGTACTAACCGCTTTGATCGTTTGCCTGTATTTTCGTGGGTGGTGAAGGGGGTAGTATTGCCGACGAGTCCAGATACTAACTACAAGACCAACCGGAATTCCCGTAAGCAAGCCATACAATGCTGCGCTTAATAAAACTCTCGGAATAGAGTAATAAAAAAGAATACTGAAAATGTTGAAAATGAAATTGCTGGAAATATTTGCGTCAGAAATTAATCCACCCAAGATCATTCTGGACAGAATATCGATTATGGAAATTACTCCTCCAGCCACAAATCCCATACTGCAACTGTGCCAAATGCTGTTCCACAACAGTTCACCCATCGGCACGACTTGTTTAGGCTGTAGTGCGTAGAGGCTGATTTGAGCGGGTTGCTGCAAGGCTTCGAGGGCTTGCTGGGCAGAGGTGGGGCGATCGCCAAAATTCGGTTCCGTCAGCCAGGTGAGCCAACTGGTGAAGGCGGAGCTAAGCTGAGCCTCTGATGCAAACTGAATGCGAAGATCTTTTTGGGGTAAATCTGTTGGGTGTTCGCCAGTTGATAAATAAATTAAGCTAGCGCCCAAACTATATAAATCAGAGACGGGCGTAGCGTGTCCACCAAACTGTTCGGGTGGCATATAGCCGTGTAAGTGCCGACAACGGTAATCGTGCCTCCCTGACTGGCGGCTAGCGTCTGGACGGAGCCAAAATCTACGAGATAAACCTGTCCTGGACTGTTACCTGATCGGTCAGTGAGTAGAATGTTGCTGGGCTTAATGTCTCGGTGAATGACGGGCGGTTGTCGTCCGTGCAGGTAAATCAGAATTTCCAGGAGGAATTGGGCTAACTGTCTCACTTCTGATTCGCTGAAGGTGCGTCCTGCCTGAATGTGTTCTTCAAGCGATCGCCCCTCTACGTAGCTTTGAACAAAGGCAAACCCTTTGCCGTAGGTCAGTTCCAGTTCAAAATAGTCGAGATAGTGAGGAATTGCTGGATGGGAAAGCGCTTTTAGCGTCTCGGCTTCTCGCTGAAATAGCTTCAGATCATCCCACTCAAAATCGTTGTCAAAGGACAAAAGTTTAATAACAACTAACTCTTGAGTTTGCAGATCACGCGCTAGCAGCGTTCGCCGCCCGGCATTCTTGCCAAGCTGCCGCTGGATCTGGTAGCGATCGCACAACACCTCATTAGGAGCGTTTTGCTGATATTGGGACATAGATAGCTGCTCCCTCATTACAAACTTATCAGTCGAGCAGTGGGCAACAAAGCTTTGAAAGCCTAGTTTTTAGGGTAGTTGGAGCTTTCTGCTAACTTGGACGGGCAAGATGCCCATCCCACAGGTGGCTTGAAGAGGTCATGCGCTGCGTCCTTTATAGCTCATTTTCTCATCTGAGAAAAATCACCTGGCAGGGTGGCTCTGCTGCCCTTGATCCCAGTTTCCTCTAAGCTAGATGAAGCACTTAGGAGATTTCTGAGAAAGGTTCTACCTTTGTAGGGTGAACGGCTGTTCGCTCCTAGTGATTGCACGATAATTTTTTCCTGGAAATATCCTTACTCCTTATTAAAACTTTGTTTCATATGTCAGAAATTACTAAAACCTCTATTCGTTTCCAACAGCATCCTTTAATTCAGCGGCTTGCTGACCGCATTGAAGCCATCTGGCAAGAGTATCTAGATTTGTCTCCCTACCAGCTTCCTGAAGATTTGGGCTACGTGGAAGGACGGCTAGAAGGAGAAAGGCTAACGATCGAAAATCGCTGCTATCAGTCACTTCAGTTTCGGAAGATGCATTTAGAACTAGCGCGAGTGGGGACATCGTTAGATATTCTGCACTGCGTCATGTTTCCGCGTCCTGACTACGCTTTACCCATGTTTGGCACAGATTTGGTGGGGGGACGAGGGCAAATTAGCGCGGCGATCGCTGACCTCTCTCCCACGAGTGGCGATCGCACCTTACCTGAAAGCTATCAGTCCAAGTTAGAAGCTTTACCTTCCATTCCTTTTTCTCAGCCGCGTGATTTGCCGGAATGGGGCGATATTTTTTCTGAGTTTTGTCTATTCATCCGTCCAGGTAGCCCTGAAGAGGAAACGCTGTTTCTAGAACGGGTGGCGGACTTTTTGGAGATTCACTGTGAAGTGGCGATCGTCACTCCTGCTACACCGGAACGACAGCCCAAAATCCTGGCTGGACAGCGCTATTACTGCACTAAACAGCAGCAAAATGATAAAACTCGTCGCGTTCTTGAGAAAGCTTTTGGCGTTGAGTGGGCAGAACGTTACATGACAACAGTACTGTTTGACTTACCGCTTTAAGCCAATAATTCATTTACGGAGATATTGAAACCAGGCAATACCTTCTGAGTGCTATAGCAAAAGGATGAAGGATGAGGGATGAAGGATGAATCGACACCCTGGCAATAAGCAGCGTTGGCAAGTTCAACGTTGTCCTAATCAACTCTTCAACTGCTGTAACCGTTTCGCTTGAAGTAAAAACCTGCCTGGATGTTTCAGCTATAGCCGTAGCCATCCTGATTAGGACGCTGCTTGCTTGAGAACAGCATCCACTGCATCGCGTAAAGAGACCGCTTGAGGTAAACATTTGCGAATTCACTGTTTAACCATCCCCAGCACTTTTCAATCCGGTTGAGATCGGCGAATAGGGTGGCAGATAGACCAAGTGCGAGGCTTTAGGGTCTCCCAGCATCGCTAAAAATGCCTCTCGCTTGACTTCATCGCGTTGGCTATAGCCGTAGGTCTTTTTTTTCGTGTGTATTTAATCTTCCGTAAAATCCTCTCCTCAGTTTAAGAACGAAATCGTAATTGAAAGGTCTAACGTACTGTTCTTAGGCTGTTCACCTTATCAGCAAATAGCTCCGTGAAGATGCTCATGACGGTGCGCTGCCGAATTTTAATGTTGACGGTTATGGACATCCCCGATTGCAGTGCAATTTCTCGACCCCCAACGTTCAATGACTGCTGGTCCAACTGAATCTTGGCAGGGAAAGTGTAAAAAGGCGTAATTTCAGTGGGAGGCAGTGCATCTGAGCCAATCCAAATCAGTTCACCTTTGATGTCGCCAAACTCACTGTAGGGGAATGAGTCAATCCGCACGTCAACTTCCTGGTTTTCCCGCACAAAGCCGATATCCTGATTGGTGATGGCGACTTTAGCAACAAGGGTATCATCTGGCACAATTTTAAGGATAGGTTCAACCTCACCCTGATTGACCACGCCCTGGTTCTGGGTTTGCAGGTCAAAGACAACTCCATCAACCGGAGCGCGAAGTTCCTGATACCGCAGGTTGAGGTCTGTTTGGCTAAGCTGGCTGTCAATGTCGGCAACTTGCTTTTCGTTTTCGACGATCGCCTTGTTCAACTCGCTGTCAATGGTAGCAATCTGCTTGTCATTCTCCGAAATGCGAGACAGCAAGTCAGTGCTAGAAACAGCCATCGTATTTTGAAGTTCTTGCTGTGCCTGGGCGATCGCCAACTCTAACCGCGCCTTCTCCTGAGTTAATCGAGAGACTTCGGCTTGGGCGTTTAGCACTTCTTGCTCCTGTCGAGTTCTCTGAAGCCGTCCGAGTGCGCCTTCTTCCACTAGAGGCGCAATGTCGCCCAAAATGGCCTGGTCAATCTGTAAACTTTGTTGGGCCGCTGCTAGTTGAATGTCAACCTGATTGTATTCACGCTGACTTTGCAAAAGCTGTAGCCGTGCGGCTGCGGTGCGAGAATCTGCTTCAGCGGCGATCGCCTGGAGCCGTTCTTGCTGCTCAGGGGTGAGATTAGCCCCTGCGCTGGTGCCCCGTAGCTGCGACCGATACAAATTGTTTTCTGCGATCAGAGCCGCTCGATTTTCAGTTAATGATAGGATTTCAGCAGGTAGGTCAACGCCTTCATCCGGTGAAGCTTGGGTTGCGCCGCTCAGTTGGGCCCGGTAAAACTGAATTTCCTGGGTTAAAGAATTGCGGACTTGCTGGAGCGATCGCCGCTGTGCTTCGGATGCAGTTGGGTCAAGCCGCACCAGCAATTCTCCTGCTTCTACCCGCTGACCATCTTCAACCAGCACTTCCTCAACCACACCGCCAACAGGTACTTCAACTTCTTGAACACTGCCCTGGGGTTCAAGCTTGCCTGTCGCGGGGACAGCCTCCTCAATTTTGGCGACAGAAGCCCAAATCACAGCAAAGGTGGTGACGCTAACAATTCCCCAAACGATGGCGCGTGACCAAACCGAAGTTTGCTGTAGCACAATAGGCTGGTCAAACGCTTCGCTGCGGGCTATCTGATTTGCTCCTGAACCGTTTTGCTTGGGTTGAGCCTGAGCCGAGCCATTAGAAGCCAGGGTGAATGATGGCTGAGTCTTGGCTCCGTTATGTCCGTTGGTGGTATGAGATTTAGTCATGGGTTGATCACTGGGTTAACGGTTAGCGGCAGAGTGCATAAAGGTTAGGAATTAAAGCTCGGCTTCCTGCTGTTGATAGAGACAGTAATAGCGTCCTTTCAGTGCCATCAGTTCTTCATGGGTGCCCAATTCGACGACCGCGCCTTTGTCCATCAGCAGGATATTGTCAGCATTTTTGATTGTGCTGAGACGGTGGGTAATGAAGAACACGGTGCGTCCCCGGAAGGCTTCTGCCAAGTTGAGGCAAACTCGGCGCTCGGAGTCGTAGTCTAGAGCGCTGGTCGCCTCGTCTAGAATCAGCAGGCGTGGGTTTTGTAGAACGGTGCGGGCGATCGCAACTCGTTGTCGCTGCCCCCCCGATAATGCTGATCCCCGTTCTCCAACCCGAGTGTTGTAGCCATTTGGTAAACCCATAATGAATTCGTGGGCAGCAGCCACTTTAGCAGCTTCGATAATTTCTTCGGCTGAGGCATCTGGGCAAGTCAGGGCAATGTTTTCCTGAACCGTGCCGTCAAAGAGCAGCGTATCCTGCGGTACGATACCAATTTGCCGTCTGAGCGAGTACAGTTCGACTTTGCTGATGTCGTACCCGTCAATCATAATCCGTCCCGATTCCAGGTCATAGAGGCGGGGCAAAAGCTTCATCAAGGTACTCTTGCCGGAACCGCTCTGCCCGACTATGCCAACAAATATGCCTGCCGGAAACTCTAGCTTAACGTTGCAAAGCTGGAGCGGGCCGCTAGGGGCAAACCGGAAGGAAACATCATCGAATGTGACTGCTCCTTCAATCGCAGGCATGGGAATATTCAGGCGATCGACTTCACTTGCTTCAGGAGCCGCGTCTACGATGTCGCTCAAACGTTCCAGAGACAAAGCCGTTTCCTGGAAGTTTTGCCAGAGTTGCGCCAGTCGCAGCAGAGGGCTGGTGACGTATCCTGCAATGATGCGGAAAGCGATTAGCTGACCGAGTGTGAGTTCTCCCTGGAGCACCAGGTAAGCGCCCACCCACAGCACCAGCAAGCCAGACAACTGGTTCAGGAAATGGCTGGTTGATCCGGCAGTAGTTGAGGTAAGGACGGTTTTAAAGCCAGCGCTGACGTAGCGGGCGTAGCGCTGCTGCCACTGCCAGCGCGATCGCAACTCCATATTTTGCGCCTTCACCGTCTGGATGCCCGACACTACTTCCACCAGGTAAGACTGCGTTTCGGCGTTGCGCTCTGCCTTCACCCGCAACTGCTGCCGAATCAGCGGCGAAGCCACCATCGCTAGCACCACAAACAGCGGAATCGTTGCCAGCGACACCAGCGACAGCAGCCAGCTATAGATAAACATGACGACGATGTAGATTACCGAGAAAACGGCATCTAGCACCACCGTTAGGGCTGTGCCAGTGAGGAATTGGCGAATGTTTTCTAGCTCATTAATCCGGGTTGCTAGTTCACCGACAGGTCGCCGTTCAAAATAGCGCAGAGGCAGACGCAGCAAGTGGTCAATAATTTCGGAACCCAGCGTCATGTCAATCCGGTTCGTAGTATCGACAAACAGATAGGTTCGCAAGCTAGTCAGGATTGCCTCAAACACTGCTAAAACCAGCAGAAAGACTCCCAACACCTGAAGCGTATCAACGCTGTTCTGCACAATCACCTTGTCGATGATTACCTGAATCATCAGCGGGTTTGCCAGCGCAAAAAGCTGCACAAAGAAGGAAGCAACAAACACTTCCAGCAGAACCTTACGATGCTTGTAAAGCGAGGGCAAAAACCATTTCAAGCTAAACCGCTGTTGTGGCGTTTGCTTAGTGGGTCTGAGCAGCAAGATCTGCCCTTGTTCTCCCCAGGTGTCAGCAAAGTCGCTGGGTTTGCGTCGGATGATGCCAACTTCGGGCACCGCAATCACCAATTCCCGCTCACTCGCCGCATAGAGCAGGGCGTAGCTTTCCTGCCACTGAAACAAGGCTGGAGGCTCCAGCCGACCGATCGCACTTGCAGGTGCAGTGACAAGCTGAGCATTCAGGCCCATCAATTCTGCAACTGCACCACAAAGATCGAGCGAGAGACTACCCGTCCGCTCCATTTGGCTAACCAGCACTCGCTGAATCACATCCTTGCGGAAAGGAACGTTAAGATAACGGCTAACCATCTGAAGGCAAGCCATTGCACTGTCAAGCGGGCCGCGCCCCCGGACGAAGGGATACTTGTCGGGCTGTAAAGGTTTAGTGCTGTCGGTTCTGATATGGGGATCAGCTTCTTGCGGACGGTCGGGCGCGTAGGGAATCTCTAGCTCTTCCGTGATAATGGCTTCGACGTTAAGCGGTGTAGGAACGCTAGAGTCAGTTAGCAACTCGTCAAAGTGCTGGAAGCCCACAATCCGCGCAGGTTCGGAACCCGTTACCTCAATGTAGGAAAGATTGTCTTCGGGTTGGAGACGGCTACCAATGGAAAAACCCGCGATCGCCCCGCCCCCACTCATTAACCAGAGCCGATTGTTACCCAGTTGGCTCCAGGGCGTGATTCCTGGAGGCAAATTAGTCACAGCAGCATCAGGCAGTGCCTTTAGGGTCAAATCTTTGAGAATGGTGTCACCATTTGCCTGCCGATGAAGTTCTGCGCCAAGCAGGTCAAAGGCCTCAACGGGATGGCACTGCGTTTGGAAATAGGCGGCAATGATGGGCTGCTCTTCTAGCAGGGTCAAAAAATTTGCAGCAGATAGCGTCAGGCAAATTGTTTCGACGGAGGCGATCGCCGTCTCACAGGGCACGCCGCGCACCAGCCCAGCCCAGCCCAAAATCGCTCCTGGCTGCATCAGTTCCAGCGTCACCGGGCGCTGAGTCCGGGGATCATAAGCTAGTGAACGAGCCTGACCTTGATAGAGAATGGCAACCTGGGCAGGCATCTTATCGCGCACTAGAATTGCCTGACCCATCCGATAGCGCAGCAGTTGAAACTGGCTCGCCAGCACCCCCAGATCGAAGGGTGGCAGCTTATCAAACGGGGTAACGGTGGAGAGAAATTCTTGGACGGAGGTTTTGGTATAAGTCATGAGGCAACGGGAGTTGCGTTATCGCTGGGGGACGTGGGATTGGGAGAGAGGGAACCTAGCTGGCTTAGCTGTTCCTGGAGCCAAGTGGTAAAGCACTCGTTCAACAGACGGCGACGCATGGGGTCGTCAAGTTGAGCCGGAATGAATTTCTCTAGACGAACAATTACCAGCCACTCGCCCACCCGCGTTGGGGCCCAAAGTTGCCCCGGCTGGCTGACCGAGAGCATTTGGGCAAGCGTTGGGTGAGGCACACTTAGCTCGACGGGCCCGATCATGCCGTCTGTTTGAGCTTCTGGACCCTGGGAGTAATCCCGGGCCAATTCGGCAAAAGATTGTTCTCCCTCTAGCACTCGAAAGTAAAGTTCCTGAGCGATTCCTAAATCTTGCGTGCGAATCAGGGAGTAGATCACGCGGTCAAGCTGTCCTTTGCGTGTGAGGAAATAAGATTCTAACTTTGGCCCCCAAGTGGCTTGCTTAAATTTCTCAACCCTCAACCCTCGTGTTGCCAGAGCTTCTAGCTGTGGCTGAGTCATGCCATAGCGACCCAGCCATGCCCCCAGCGCTTCGTCAGAGTTGATCTGGTTCTGAGCGTAAAACTGTTCACAGGCAGCGGTTTTTTCTTCGTCTGTACAGGTGATGGAGGCGATCGCCTGCTCAATTAAAAGCTCCTGAAGAAACTGTGGCAGCATTTGATAGCCTGCTAACAGCGACAGGAGTTCCTCAGCTTCTATAGAGCGATCGCCAACTTTTAGAACTACAGTCATTTCAGCAAGTCTCTTAGAGGTTTTGTCTTGAGAGTTTGCCTTGGAAGGTTTAATCCCAGAGGCTCTGTCCTAGAGATTTGGAGCATCTCTGCGCTCAGCTTGCCCAAAAGCTCATTCTGATTCTAATCAGCGCCTGTAAATGTTAGAAACACATTACACATTAATCTAGAAACACATTGATGATTTCTGCCTGAACAATCCCTTTAAAACTAATTGCTAGTTAACGCTTTATTGGTAGGAATAAGTCAGAAGTAATGGCAAGCTGACCTTTTCTAAGACTTATTCTGACTATTTCTGACTGCCAGGAACTGCATGACCCGAATTAACCTAACCCAATCTTGACTAGACTCAGACGTGCTGGTTCCCGGCTGTATAAAAAATTGACAATATGGCACCTACAGCAATTTTCAATTGCCTAAGACTTTCAATTGCCTAAGACTCTCACACCTGCGGGCAAATTCAAAGAAGCCTGGCTTGCGCCAGACGATCTTCCTGGAGAATAGGGCAAATTTACCCTTTTACCCAGTCCAGTTAATCATCAATTAATCTCGTGATTCCGGAAGTTTGATTAACTGCTATAGAATTGAAGCCTGATTTATTTTGAGGCTTCTATGTCTGCCGTGTCGCCTGTGCCATTTTCACCTGAAGAGATTGCTGCTGAAGGGTTGAAGCCAGAAGAATACAAAGAAATTGTGGCTCGACTGGGGCGACATCCAAACCGCGCCGAGCTAGGAATGTTTGGCGTGATGTGGTCGGAACACTGCTGCTACAAAAATTCTCGCCCCCTGCTCAAGCAATTTCCCACAGAAGGACAGCGCATTCTGGTTGGGCCCGGTGAGAATGCAGGCGTAGTGGACCTGGGCGATGGACTGCGACTGGCGTTCAAGATTGAATCTCATAATCACCCTTCTGCGGTTGAGCCATTTCAGGGTGCAGCAACCGGAGTCGGTGGCATTCTCCGCGACATCTTTACGATGGGTGCCCGACCGATCGCCATTTTGAACTCGCTGCGGTTTGGCAACTTGGCAGACAGCAAAACCCGCAGACTTTTTTCAGGTGTAGTTTCAGGTATTTCTCACTACGGCAATTGTGTTGGAGTGCCAACGGTTGGCGGTGAGGTATATTTTGATCCGGCTTATTCAGGAAATCCGCTGGTCAACGCGATGGCGCTGGGACTCATGGAAACGACTGAAATTGTCAAATCTGGCGCATCTGGGATCGGCAATCCTGTTCTTTATGTAGGTTCTACAACGGGGCGCGACGGCATGGGTGGAGCTAGCTTTGCCAGCGCTGAGTTGAGTGATGAATCTGAGGGCGATCGCCCTGCCGTTCAGGTTGGCGATCCTTTCCTGGAAAAATCTCTCATCGAAGCCTGCCTGGAAGCGTTTAAAACCGGGGCAGTCGTTGCCGCTCAAGACATGGGCGCAGCGGGAATTACTTGCTCGACTTCTGAAATGGCAGCAAAAGGCGGTGTGGGCATCGAACTTGACCTCGACAAAATTCCCGTGCGGGAAACGGGGATGGTGCCTTATGAATATTTGCTGTCTGAGTCCCAGGAGCGAATGCTGTTTGTTGCCCATCAAGGACGTGAGCGAGAGCTAATCGAGATTTTCCAGCGCTGGGGGTTGCACGCGGTCGCGGCTGGAACGGTAATCGCTGAACCAATCGTCAGAATTTTGTTTGAAGGAAAAGTGGCGGCTGAAATTCCGGCAACGGCTCTGGCAGATAACACACCCATCTACCATCGCGAGCTGCTAGCAGAACCACCGGATTATGCTCGTCAAGCCTGGGCATGGAACGAAGCTTCACTACCAGAGTGTTCGGCTGAGGGAATTGCGATCGCCAACCCATCTACAACCCAAACTCTAAGCTGGAGTGAAGTTCTCTTTCAGCTACTAGAAACCCCCACGATCGCCTCCAAACGCTGGGTCTACCGCCAGTACGACCACCAGGTTCAAAACAACACCGTCCTCCTTCCCGGTGGTGCCGATGCTGCCGTCATCCGCATCCGCCCCCAAGAGCCGTTAGAAAGCAGCAAAGCCATTCCTGAAAACACTTCCCCTTCATCCCTCATCCCTCATCCTTCATCCCTCCAAAATCCCTCATCCTTCCAAACTGGCGTGGCTGCAACTGTAGACTGCAACGCCCGCTATGTCTACCTGCATCCTTACGAAGGAGCAAAAGCCGCAGTTGCAGAAGCCGCCCGAAACTTGAGTTGTGTAGGCGCAGAACCGCTAGCCGTGACCGACAACCTCAACTTTGGCAGTCCTGAAAAACCAATTGGCTACTGGCAGTTAGCCGAAGCCTGCCGGGGATTAGCCGAAGCCTGCCGCGAGCTTGAGACTCCTGTAACCGGAGGAAACGTTTCCCTTTACAACGAAACGCTTGATCCGGCGGGCAAACCTCAGGCAATTTACCCCACTCCTGTCGTTGGAATGGTTGGTTTAATTCCTGATTTGAGCAAAATCTGCGGGCAGGGCTGGCAGTCCGAAGGCGACTTAATTTATCTGTTGGGACTGCCTGCTAACTCAGAGACTTCAGAGGGCGTGACGTTAGGCGGTTCAGAATATTTGGCCGCGATTCACCAAACGGTAGCCGGAGTGCCGCCAACTGTAGATTTTGCGCTAGAGCGGCAGGTGCAGGCGGCTTGCCGGGAGGGAATTCGTCAGGGATGGGTGAGGTCTGCTCATGATTGTGCGGAAGGTGGATTAGCGATCGCCCTTGCTGAGTCCTGCATCGGCGGTCAGCGTGGAGCCGAAATTTACCTGAGTGACCTGTCTGCTATCTCCTGCCGCTCGGACACGCTCTTATTTGGGGAAGGTGGTGCGAGAATTATAGTTTCTATTGCGACGATTCACAAAGCAGAGTGGGAAGCCTATCTAGCTAAGAATTTAAACCAAAACTGGCAGCACATCGGGCAAGTTGGCGGAGCAACTCTCGCCGTGAGGGTAGGCGGTTCCCCTTTAATCGACGCTAGGATTGAGGAGATGGGCGATCGCTGGCTAAACGCTATCGAGCAGCGTTTAGCAGTCTGATCAGCCCAGCAGAATTTTGAGTAGTGCGGTAAACCGAGGCTGTTGGTTAACAAAAAGCTGTTTACGTTACCGTGAATCTATGGGATCGTTAAGGAAACATTAATTTGTAAAGATTAATTCATTTCTCCGCTGCTACGGTTGGTTACGTCTCGTAACATTTATTTAGTATTCGCCACAACCTGTTAACTCAACCAGGAGTTTAATCCTCGCATGATGCCCAATCCTGCCGATCGTCCCTCTTTGGATGAAGATTCTGCCTTGTCTACTACTCACTCTGCTGACTTGAACCGACCTGACAAACCGGAAGAAGCCTGCGGCGTGTTTGGCGTTTATGCTCCTGGTGAGGATGTTGCAAAGTTGACTTATTTTGGGCTGTACGCGCTACAGCATCGCGGACAAGAATCAGCCGGAATCGCTACTTTTAAGGGCGATCGCGTCCACCTACACAAAGATATGGGTCTGGTCTCCCAGGTCTTTAGTGAAGCTATTCTGAACGACTTGCCCGGTGATTCAGCAGTAGGACACACCCGCTATTCCACAACGGGTTCTAGTCGAGTCGTAAACGCCCAACCCGCAGTCGTAGAGACGCGGCTCGGCTCACTGGCGCTGGCCCACAACGGCAACCTGGTTAACACGGCAGCGCTGCGAGAAGAGTTGCTGAGATCCAAATTTAACCTGATTACCACCACTGATTCAGAAATGATTGCCTTTGCGATCGCTGAAGAGGTCAATGCTGGCAAAGACTGGCTAGAAGGCTCGATTAGCGCGTTTAATCGCTGTCAGGGGGCATTTAGCTTGGCGATCGCGACCCCCAATGGCATTATGGGCGTGCGCGACCCCAACGGCATCCGCCCGCTAGTCATTGGCACTTTAGATGATCCTGAATCAGAAACTCCCCAGCGCTACGTACTTTCCTCAGAAACCTGTGGTCTAGATATCATCGGAGCAGAATACCTGCGCGACGTGGAACCAGGAGAAATGGTCTGGATCACCGAGCAGGGAATAGCTTCTTTCCACTGGGCCCCAAAGGTTAAGCGCAAGCTCTGCATCTTCGAGATGATTTACTTTGCTCGCCCTGATAGCGTTGTGAATGAGGAAAGCCTCTACAGCTATCGGCTGCGGCTAGGTAAGCGGCTGGCACTCGAATCTCCTGCGGATGTCGATATGGTTTTAGGAGTGCCTGATTCTGGTATTCCAGCGGCGATCGGCTTTTCGCAAGAATCAAAAATTCCCTATGCAGAGGGGCTAATCAAAAACCGCTATGTGGGACGAACCTTCATCCAGCCCACTCAAAGTATGAGAGAATCCGGCATTCGGATGAAGCTGAATCCACTCAAGGATGTGTTAGTCGGCAAGCGAATCCTGATTGTGGATGACTCACTTGTTCGCGGCACCACCAGCCGCAAAATTGTTAAGGCGCTGCGTGAAGCTGGGGCGATCGAAGTTCACATGAGAATTTCTTCCCCACCCGTTACCCATCCTTGCTTTTATGGCATTGACACTGACAGTCAGGATCAACTGATCGCTGCAACCAAGTCTGTAAAGGAGATTCAGCAACAGATCGGCGTAGATTCCCTGGCGTATCTGACTTGGGAAGGAATGCTAGCAGCCACAGAACAAGATAAAGAGAGCTTTTGCTCCGCCTGTTTCACAGGCAACTATCCTGTGCAAATTCCCGAAATGGTCAAGCGATCGAAGCTAATGTTAGAGAAGAACGCTTCAACAGAAACCTCTTTGTCTGAAAAAGCAATTCCAGTTTCGACCTCGGTGTAAGGGCGATTGTAGTTTATGACTATGACCTGTAACCCTATTCTGCATACTCCCAAGCAGCCTGAAAAAAGTCTCGCTCACACTGCATTGCGTAGCGGTAGGTAGATTTCACTATCTGCGTCATTGCAGCGTATCGGTTGGCTAGTTCAGCAAGCTGATCGGCTAAAGGCTCAAACTCAGGGCTGCTGTAGGTGCAAATCCACTCTGAGTAGGTGTGATCTGGAATTTTTGGCTGGGCTAGCTTTTGACCAATAAAGGCATACAGTCGCATACAGGGCAGCATTGCCGCTGTAGTTACTCCAACCTCCTGACTCCAGGCAGTAGCTAGCAAGAAATCGGTATAGCGACGAGTTGTCGCACCAGGTTCAACGGTCTGCAAGTCTACTCCCCACCGAGCAGCATAGCTCTGATGGAGCTGGAGTTCTTGTAGGACCCCGGCTGTCAATTTGTGAAAAGTGTCAAATCCTTCCCGATCAGGAGCTTTAGCCGCAGCAATGCTGTAGGCACGGGCAAAGGCTTCCAGGAAGAAGGCATCTTGTCCAACGTAGTAGGCAAATTTTGCTTTGGCTAACGTTCCGTCACCGATGCCCTGAACGAAGGGGTTTTCTAGAGAGGCGATCGCCAAGTCCTGATTTACTTTCCACAGGTCTTCCGCAAGAGTCATAGCAATCTCTGGAAATAGCTAAGTACAAACAACCAGGAGTCAGAATTTAGCAAGAGTACTGTTCCCTCACTGCTAAATTCTGACTCCTGAATTTTGGCGTTTGAAACTGAGAGCAGCTAGTTTGTAGCCGCTTTTGCTGCTAGTGGCGCACCTGAGGAAACCAGACGCTCATAAGTTGCCCGCATCTTTAAGCCTACTAAAACCTGGAATAAGCCTGTACCGTTTGTTGAACCAGGATATTCACGGTGCTTGAGTAGCAGTTCGGTCATTTCACCATAGAACTTGGTGGAGGTGTTGCTGAGGTGGCTTTCGAGGTAAATTACCTCTTCCAGCCGATCAAACTGACCGTCTACTTCTAAAACAGAAACGCTGTTGCCGTAGTACTCATCTGGTCCGTAGAACATCCGAATGCCAGGATAGGAGCAGGTTAGCTTCCGACCGCAGGGAATCCAGTCGATGGTTGAGCCTTCGTCGAACAAGTAAACTGGCTCCATTCCCTCAACGTTGTCTTTCTGAATCAGACGAACTCGCAGCACCTTCCGCTCTTTATCGTCTTTAATCAGCTTAGTCGGCAGAATTTGAATGACCACATCAGCGTATTGCTTTTGTGGGTCGATGTAGGCATTGAAGTCAGGGCGGCGAGAGTTAATCGAAGCCAGAATGTCTTCATAGCGATGGCCCCGTTCTGCCATGTCTCGCTGAATCTTCCAGGCAATCTTTACTTCGTCGTCCAGGTCGAGGTAGACGCTAAAGTCGAGGAGCGATCGCACCCGCTCGTCGTACATCGGATGTAACCCTTCAATCACCACAATCCGATTTGGATTCACCCGTTCGGGGGGGTCAATCATCCCCGTCTCGTGGTTATAAATGGGTTTGTCGATCGGCTGACCTTCCTTAAGTGCCTTGATTTGCTCATACATTAGATCGAAGTTGTTAGCCTTTGGGTTCAGCGCGGTCACACCCGCTTCTTTCCGCTGCTTCCGATCCAGACTGTGGTAATCATCCAGGCAAATGACAGTCATCAATTCTTCCCCAAACAGGTCCGCCAATCGGCGCAGGAAGGTCGATTTACCGCACCCGGAATCTCCGGCTACACCAATTAGAACCACACGGTCTGGCTTAATGGTCATAGGAATCCTCTAACAAAGTAAAACAGTTCAATAAACTCAAGACAGAGCCGACTAAACCCTCAGATCAAAGCCGCCTCGTAAATTTGAAGTGAGGCATTCCCTCCAGACCGTCAAGCGTTCCCTTGCAGCTTAAACCTTTGACCAACGCAGCAAAGCGACATCAAAGCAGTGCATGAACTCAGGTACGCCTAGCCGAGAAACCTCGCGTTCTATTTTGGTAAGTATTTAGTACTACCGGATACAGCGATCCTATCAGAATGCGATCTTACCTACAAGGTTCACTTGGGCTGATTGCTGCTCAATAGCACCGCTTAATCACTATGCTAAATCCAATCGTGCATTTAAAAATAATGAAATTGCTCGATCTTGACATTCTCCCCCAGCATTGCTCGTTATCGTAGAGCTATGGCAAGTAAGGATTTTTATGCCAAACTTGCTGCCTTTGATGAGTGAGTGTCGTCCTGCAATGCTACGCTAATACAGACTGGCTCTAACCTTCGGACTAAAATCCGTAATTTGGCTGGGGCAGATCAGTAATGTGCAACTTTAGCACGTTTCAGTTGGGTTCAGGATTTATTGATTAGCAATGTACAATCCAAGCGCAGCGGGTGGCGCTGCCAACACAGCCTACGGTAGCCGCCTTTTTGTCTATGAAGTTGAAGGGCTTCGTCAGAACGAAGAAACCGATAAGACCGACTATCCGATTCGGCGTAGCGGCAGTGTGTTCGTCACAGTGCCCTACAGCCGGATGAATCAGGAGATGCAGCGAATCACTCGCATGGGCGGCAAGATCGTTAGCATCCGCCCTGCAACTATCAATGGCGTAGCAAACGGCAACTCCTCATCGGGCACAGTATCGCAGACATCAGCAGAGGAGAGTAAGCCCGTGACTCAAGCAGAAGAGACTCAAGCAAAACCCAAGAAAGAGAAAAAGGACGTTCCGATTAATACTTACCGTCCTAATGCTCCGTTTGTAGGTAAATGCCTCTCGAATGAGGAATTGGTTGGTGAGGGTGGCATCGGTACGGTTCGTCATCTAACTTTTGACCTTTCTGAAGGCGATCTGCGTTACGTAGAGGGTCAAAGTATTGGCATTATTCCAGAGGGCACCGATAAAAACGGTAAACCCCACAAGCTGAGGCTTTATTCTATTGCCTCAACCCGTCATGGTGACCATCTAGATGACAAAACCGTTTCGCTCTGTGTTCGGCAGCTAGAATACAAGCACCCTGAAACAGGCGAAACGGTCTATGGTGTTTGCTCTACCTACCTGTGTCATTTGGAGCCAGGAGCAGACGTTAAGATTACTGGCCCGGTTGGTAAGGAAATGCTGCTGCCTGACGACCCAGAGGCGAACGTAGTTATGCTGGCGACAGGTACTGGAATTGCTCCTTTCCGGGCTTACCTGTGGCGGATGTTCCAAGAAGGTGAACAAAAGCTTAATCCTAACTATCAGTTTAAGGGTTTTGCCTGGTTGATTTTTGGCATTCCGACTACGCCCAACATTCTCTACAAAGAGGAATTGGAAGCGCTCCAGGAGAAATACCCTGATCACTTCCGCTTGACCTACGCAGTTAGCCGTGAGCAGAAAAATCCCGAAGGCGGCAGAATGTACATTCAGCATCGAGTGGCAGAACACGCCGACGAACTCTGGAAGCTTGTTCAGGATGAGAAGACTCATACTTACATTTGTGGTCTAAAAGGCATGGAAGGTGGCATTGACGAAGCCATGACTGCTGCTGCTGCTAAGGATAGCGTAGACTGGAAAGCTTATCAGAAGTCGATTAAGGAACGCTGGCACGTAGAAACCTACTAGGGAAGTTCCTTAGTTTTAATGCTTAATGCGGAGGTGCAGCAATGCTGTGCTTCCGCTTTTTTTAAGGAGGTCAGAGTCGGTTTGCTTACTTGAAGTAGTGAGTCAAACGCAAAACTTTTTGGAACAGTTCTTCGTAGTTTAACGGGGGCGATCGCCTCACTGATCTACTCACCAGGCTACAGACCGCAAACTACAGACGTTGTATAGGAGTTCTATGGTTAAGAAATTTGGCATAGCAGTGCTGCTAATAGCAGGAAGCCTCTGGGCAGGCAATGCCAGGGCACAGTTTACAGGCAATCTGACTATAGAAGTGAACGGTTTGCAAGGACAGGAAGGGAATGTCTGCTTCAAGGTTTTTTCGGGCAGTCCGGGTTTCCCCAACGACAACGACAGTGCAGTAGCGCGGGCGTGTGTGGCGATCGCCGATAACCTCCCTGAAAACCCCGAAGACCCCTTTGCCTACACTTTTGAAAGTTTAGAGGCAGGTAGCTATGCCGTTGCCATTTACCATGACAGTAACGCAGACGAACAGCTAAACCGGGGCGGTTTGGGAATTCCGGTAGAAGGCTACGGATTTTCCAATGATGCGCCTGCGGTGACTGCCCCTGCTCAATTTGAAGATGCAGTATTCTTCTTAGGAAATAACACTACCGTTCCAATTCAGATGAGATATTTCCAGTAACGGAGTGCTGGGTATTCACCAGTTCTCAGTTGCGTAAGACACACATTTCCGCAGGGGCGAACGGCCGTTCGCCCCTGCTTTTGTTTTTTTCATTTGAGAGACGCTGTAAGCCCCTTGTTTTACAGAGGAATGCGTAGTACCAATTCTCTTTAAAGCTGAGCATTTTGGAGCGTGCCCCGCTCCAAAATGCTCAGCCTCATATAAAAACGGTATAAATCCTGTGTATGAAAAAGCTATGAATTTCTGGAATGTGTCCTGTCTTTTCAAGCAAATGACTGAATAACTGCAATGTTGATAGGTATTGAAATCCTACTCTTCAGTACAGTCCACAACTGATTAAAACTGAAATTGCCAATGCCAGTCTCCCAGCAAAAGAAACAACAGCAGAAAATAGGCAAAGCACTTCAGAGCTTTTTACAGGGAAACCTGAAGACCACTCACGGTCGAATTGTTCTGTGTGGTTTGCTGGTGGGGTTGTGCTATTTCCCGGTGTGGCTAGACGTTTTGATTGAGCGGGCCTTTCAAGGTTCGCCAGGTCTGCCGCTGATGCTGGGCGTTGTGGGACTGGCGCTGCATGAGCTTTGGAAGAAACGAACTCAGCTTGTCAAGGAAACGGTTGGCGCTGAAGATCAACTGCTAGGAGATATTTTGATTCTCAGCGGAGTTGCTTTCTTCCCGTTTTACCGCAGCGCAGTCTGGTCACAGTCTTTGATCTGGCTGATCGTTCTAATTGGCATTGCGTGTAGCTCTTGGGGACTTGTTTTTTTTCGCAAGCACGCTGTTCCTGCCCTACTTATGGCATTGAGCGTCTACCCTAGACCGGGGGAAACGACTCGTTTGCTTTGGGAACTGGTGACTCCTTATCGAGCGCTAGATCACTTCATGGCCTGGGCGGGCAGTTTGACGCTGAAGGCAATCGGTCAAACGGTTGAGGTGCAAGGAGCATTTGTCTCTTTGCCGCAAGGCTCGGTAGAAGTGGGCTGGGGCTGCAATGGCTTTAGCATGGCGGTGAACATTGCAATGGCTGGACTGGTGATGGGCTTGTTGCTCAAGCAAAGCTGGCAAAAGGTTCTCCTAATTATGGTGTTTGGCGCAGGTTTGGCGCTGGTTCTCAACATTCCGCGCATTACGCTCGTCACCCTTGCGTCGGTTTATTGGGGGCAGTATTGGTTTGACTTTTGGCACGGTTCTTGGGGTAGCCAAATCTTTATGAGTGTAGTTTTTACAATTTACTACTACATCATCATGGGAGTGACGAAGCGGCGATCGCCCAAAGCCCACGTTTAAGGGAGTTGCCTCAAAGGGCTGAGTTTACAATAGCTGTAAGCTAAGTCTTTTGTTGGGAGTGATGATTTGTGGATGGCGATCGCCTAAAACCTGCTCTGGAATGGTTTGAGCAACAGGGATGGCAACCGCTGCCCTTTCAGCGAGAAACATGGCAAGCCTACCTTGACGGCAGAAGCGGCATGATTCAGGTGCCGACGGGTTCAGGCAAAACCTATGCTGCCGTGATGGGAGCCATTCTGGAAATGCTGCAAGCTCCCACTTCTGGATTAAAACTGCTCTACATCACGCCATTGCGGGCACTGTCACGCGACATTCAACAGTCTATTTTGCGTCCAATTCAGGAAATGGGCTGGAATCTGCGGGTCGAGTCGCGCACGGGAGACACCAGTTCTTCCCAAAAGAGCAAACAGCTCAAGAACATGCCCGACATCCTAATTACCACGCCTGAATCTCTGGCGGTGATGCTGTCGTATAAAGGGGCAGAGGAGCGGTTCAACTCTTTACGAGACGTGATTTTAGATGAATGGCACGAGTTGCTCAGTTCCAAGCGCGGCACTCAGATGGAACTGTGCCTGTCTCATTTGCGGCAGCTTCAGCCTCAGCTTAAAACCTGGGCGGTTTCTGCGACGCTGGGCAACGTTCAGGAGGCAGCGCAGGCGGCGGTAGGCATTGGGTGTGAGCCTGTGATTATTCAATCGGATTTGCAGCGACAGACAATTATAAAAAGCATTTTGCCGGACTCTGTGGATAGTTTTCCCTGGGCGGGACACTTGGGGCTGAGGATGTTTCAAGAATTGGTAGATGCGTTAGACATCAATCGTTCGACGCTAATTTTTACCAATACCCGCGCCCAAGCAGAGCGATGGTTTCAGGCACTTTCGTTTGCGGTGCCAGAGTATCTTGACCAGATTGCGCTGCATCATGGCTCGATTGATGTACAAGAACGGGAGGCGATCGAGGCAGGCGTTAAAGCCGGACAGATCAAGTGGGTCGTGTGTACGTCATCGCTGGATCTGGGTGTAGATTTTCAGCCCGTCGAACGGGTTGTGCAAATTGGCAGCGCTAAGAATTTGGCGAGGCTGCTGCAACGGGCAGGGCGATCGGCTCATGTTCCGGAAGGCACCTCTGAAATTCTATTTCTTCCTACGAATGCTCTGGAACTGCTGGAGATTTCTGCCTTTCGCAGTGGTTTAGCAGCAGGAGATGTTGAAATAAGACGACCATTAGAAAAGCCTTGTGATGTGCTGACTCAACATTTGGTGACGTTAGCCTGTGGAGATGGATTCAAGGCAAGTGAAACCTTAAAAACAATTCGCCAAACGGTTACTTATTCACAGTTAACCGATGAGGAATTTGATTGGATATTGGACTTCATTGAGAAAGGTGGCAAGTGCTTAGGTGCTTATCCCCGGTATCAAAAGGTAGTTCAAACAGAAAATCTTTATCAAGTAACGGATCAAAAGATTGCCCGAATGCATCGGATGAGTATTGGCACGATTACGTCTAATCAGGCAGTACAAATCGTCTATACAAATCGGAGGAAGATTGGCACGGTTGAAGAAAACTTTGTGTCGAGATTGAAAAAGGGCGATGTGTTTTTCTTTGCGGGTCGGCAGCTAGAGTTTTTTATGATGAAAGACATGGTGGTTTATGTCAAAGGAACTACCAAGAAATCCACCGTTACGCCAACTTGGGGAGGAGGAAATTTAGCCATATCTGATTCGTTGAGTATGTATCTTCGATCTGAGATTGAGCGATTTCAACCTGATGCAAACTCCAAGCCAAAGTTGAATCAAGAGTTGGAGTGTATGTTGCCGATCGCCTCTGCTCAAAAGAGAATCTCTCATTTGCCTGCATCGAATGAACTTTTAATCGAAGTCTGTAAGACCAGGGAAGGACAACATTTGTATGTCTTTCCATTTGAAGGGCGATTTGTGCATGAAGGATTGGGTTTTCTGTGGGGCTATCGCTTTGCTAGTCAGCAGAAAGCGACTTTTACCATTTCAGTCAATGATTATGGATTTGAAATTTTAGCACCCAAAGATTATCCGTTTAAGCAGTTGTTTGGCGATCGCTTCTTCGATCTAGAAAATCTCTACGACAACATCAAATCCGGCTTAAACATTTCTGAGTTAACTCAGCGCAAATTTCGCGGCATTGCTCAAGTTGCAGGCTTAGTATTTAAGGGATATCCTTCTGCCCGAAAAGATACCAATCAATTGCAGGTTAGTTCTTCATTGCTCTACGATGTTTTCTCAAAATATGAGCCGGATAACCTGCTGTTAAAACAGGCTGAGCAAGAAGTTTTACGCGATCAGCTAGAAACTCATCGGTTGACTAGAACACTCGATCGCCTCAGTCAACTAAACGTAGTTTGGCAAGAAACTAAGCGCCCTTCCCCCTTTGCTTTCCCCTTATTAGTTGAACGGCTCAACTCACGAATGTCTAACGAAAGTTTGTTAGACCGAATCGAACGCTTGAAGCAGCAGTGGATGAATAAATGAAAGAGATCGATGTATTGGGAATGCGGCTTCAGCTTCTCGCAGAAAAGGCAGTTTATCTGGAAAGCGACCAAACTCTTTTAGTTGCTGATATTCATCTAGGCAAATCAGAAACTTTTCAATCCTTAGGAATTCCCATTCCAAATCAGGTCAATCAAACGACCTTAGATCGACTGAAACAGCTTTGCTTTAAGCTTAAACCTCAAAAGCTGTTTATCTTAGGCGATCTGTTTCATTCTAAATATGCATTGGTTGATGAGGTTTTGGAGGGCTGGTTACAGTTTCAAGCTGCTGTAGATGCAGAAATTATATTGATTGTGGGAAATCACGATCGCCACCTGATTAAAACTCTAAAAAACACCTCAATCCAATGTTCAACTCACCCCGTTGAAGTTGACAATTTGCTGTTGAGCCACGAACCTTCTCCCCAACTGGGATTTCTAAACATTTGTGGTCACATTCATCCCTGTGTGCATCTCAAGGAAAAATTAGACCAATTGCGGCTACCTTGTTTTTACCTCGATCGCACTCAAAATCTTTTAGTTCTACCCTCGTTTGGAGAATTCACAGGTGCTTATGAAGTGCCACTAAAGCGCAATTCAGCCGCCTATGTCATTGCTGATGATTGCGTTATTTCTCTGGAACGATAACGTTCCGTTCACTGAACAGAGATGTCCTTTACAACTTAAAAACTGATTTTAGGCGTTTCGATATAGCGGAATTGTTAGAACTTAATAATTGAAGCTCCATTGCTCCATTAAATGTTGTCCCTTTCTATCCGATCTAGGCTGATCGGTACACCATCTGATCTCAAAGCATAAAGTATCTTAAGCTGCGTAAACTCGTAGCTAAACACAATGCGACATACATCTAAATCATCTAGGGGTAAACTGGAAAGTACACTTTCTAACATAGTTGGGACAAACGTAAAGAATCCATCTAAATCTTGCTGAGATGGGGTCGTAATTACTACATTTACCTCAATAGCTCTGCCGCCATAGTTATAGATGAAAAACTGGAATTGCAGAACGCTTTCACTTTGTTTCAGAGATTTCTTTTCAAAGATCTTTTTCAATTTCAGTTTTAGCGTTTCGTACAAGTCCTCTCCCAATTTTGAGAAGAAGCCATTTGATATACCTTGTAACGCAAATACACCAAAGCCAATTATCAACAATGATATAATCTCGATAGAGTCTTCACGGTATGCTTGGTCATGCTCTCCACGACTAAGCTCTCGCAATTCCTCGTATAGATCTACTACATCTTCATCTTCTTCAAAAGTTTGATTGCCAAGAGCTTGAAAGGTATCTACTTCCTCGGCTCGAATTTTTACAACTTTCTCACTTCTTGAAATTGAGTTAAAGTCATCAGATTCTTCAAATATCTCTGCTTCACCCTGAAGCAAATGGGTTCCGTCATCAAGTACTACTACCTCGGCAGAACAGATTCTTCCAATTGGAGGCTTACGAATGTCATGTCCAATTGTTACTGGAATGTACTCCTCGTTGTGCTGTTTCGCGGACTCTACAATCACTTCGGGTGGAGTTATTACTTGATCAATAACTCCTGATCGAGCCATTACCATTTTGACTTTTCGCATATGACTCTAGTTGTAGAGATTTAGCTTAAATACATTTTTAGGGTAGCTTCTTCTATCAAACTTGGGAGGTCTAACGAGGCTAACAGCTTTGCCCTTTCAACTGCTGCTATGAATGCCGCGTTGACGAAGCTGATTGACAAAAAATTCTTCTAGGGAAGGACGAGCCAGGTTCATTGCAACGAGTTGGGCATTCATCAGGCGAAGACTGGCCATAAAGTCTTGGGGATGCCCTTTGAGGTGTCCTTGCCAGTGGCCATCTTGAAGCTCCAGGTCAGAGATCCACTGCTTTAACACTTCTGAACTGCCGCCTTTGACCCTGACGTGATAGATATCGGGAGTACCTAATAGCTCGGTGAGTGAGCCGATGCAGATTAGTTCGCCCTGCGCCAAAATTGCGATGCGATCGCATATCTTCTCAACATCCGACAGCACATGGCTGTTGAAGAAAATCGTTTTGCCCTGAGCCTTGAGCGATAGTATGATTTCACGAATTTGATAGCGTCCCATTGGATCAAGTCCAGACATCGGCTCATCCAAAAACACCAGTTCCGGATCGTTGATGAGTGCCTGAGCCAAACCGATCCGCTGCAACATCCCTTTAGAATATTGGCGCAGTTGCTTTTTGCGGGCAGCAGATTGAGCTAAACCAACCAATTCCAAAAGCTCTGGGATGCGCTGACGCTGCACCGACGTAGGAATTTGAAACAGTCCCGCAGCGTACTGCAAAAACTCCCAGCCTGTGAGGTAGTCGTAGAAGTAGGGATTTTCGGGCAGATAGCCAACCCGCTGTTTGACGGTGCGATCGCCCAATGGTTTTCCGAGCAGAGAAGCTTTTCCCTGAGTTGGTCGAACAATTCCCAGCAAAATCTTGAGTAGCGTTGTCTTGCCTGCTCCGTTTGGTCCAAGCAAACCAAACGTCTCACCTTGAAAAACTTCAAGTGAACAGCTTTTGAGCGGCACCACTTTTTGATTGAGCCAAAAGCCAGCGCGATAGACCTTTTGTAGGTCAGTGGTTTGCACCACAGCCAGACGCTTGGCGATCGCATCGGCATTGGGTTGAGAGGCAGTATCCATGAGAAGATGCAGGGCTGTAAATCGTCGCTGTGACGGTGATATCGTAACTAACTGAGTATAGTAGTCCTCATTCCGCAAATACAGCACCAGGGTTAGAGCGAAAGACAGTGACGTTTGTGGGAATGTGAAAGCAAGTCTGAGAGCTATGTCTTCAGGTTTAGAAATCACTACAAGCCAGCAACGCCAACGCTGTTAGTGTTAAGTTGAAGGCTGAGACAAAAGTTAACAAAGATGTCTCACTCGTCGTTTGAAATTGAAGGAGTTCAGCAGAGTTATCATGCGTAGACCGCGTAAACTATTCGGAATTGCCATCGTAACGATGTTCTTGATGTTGCTGTGGGCATTGTTTAATCCCATGAGCGATCGCTCCCTAACTGCTCAGGAGCCAACCCAGGACTACGCCAGTCGCCTAATGGAATCTCACTGTGCTGACTTGCCAGTGGCTTCGGAAGCTGTAGCCTACGCTCCGGCGACCGCTGTTGAAACGGAGGAAGTTACCTATGCTACCGTTAATGGAACTTCCGTAACGGGCTATCTGGCTCGCCCAGTTGATGCAACTGAACCGCTGCCTGCGCTAATTGTGATTCACGAATGGTGGGGGCTAAACGACAACATCAGAATGATGACTGAGCGTTTGGCGGGTGAAGGCTACACCGCGCTAGCAGTCGATTTGTATAATGGTGAGTTTGCAGAAGATCCACAGACCGCACGCAGTTTAGTAGATTCGGTTTCCCAAAACCCTCAACTGGCTGAGGAAAACTTGCGTCAGGCTTACCAGTATTTAGATGAACAGTCAGCAACGGCGATCGCCAGCCTCGGCTGGTGTTTTGGCGGAAGCTGGTCGCTCAACACTGCACTCCTTTTGCCTGATCAACTCGATGCCGCAGTGATCTACTATGGTGGACAGCTAGAAACCGATCCGGCTCGTCTCAGCAGCCTGGAAATGCCGATTTTAGGAATTTTTGGCGCACTAGACGACAACCCATCCGTTGAAACTGTGCGTGAGTTTGAGGCTGTGCTCAAATCCCTGGACAAGTCGGTTGAGATCTATATCTACCCTGGTGCAGACCATGCTTTTGCTAACCCCTCTGGCATGAACTACGACCCAGAAGCCGCTGAAGATGCCTGGGAACGCACCACTGCCTTCCTGGAACAACATCTCAAGTAGCGTTTGAAATCACCCGTCGAGGAGATCAGGACTATGAACCGCTCAAAGATTGTAGCTGTGATTACAGGGGCGATCGCCCTCCTTCTAGGTATTGCTTACCTGGTTCTGGTACAACTCCTCGACTTTCGCGGCGAAATGTTACCTGCCCCCGTTGACTTGTCTGAGGTTGATAGATCTCAGGCTTCATTAGTCCAACCAGTTTTAAGCTCCTCAAACTTCTCGCCGCAAGCTAAAGCATAGGCAACTGTAGCAACTGTAGGTTGGGTCAGAGCAAAGCGGAACCCAACCCACTGGTAGCTTCCTTCCTCATCCTTCCTCCTTCCTTCCTCATCCCTTATTTCTCCCTCCCTTGTCCAACCCTTCCATCTACCAAATTGCTGTTCTGGGCACGGGCGCTTGGGGTTCTGTGCTGGCAAAATTGTTTGGTCAGAAGGGGCATCAGGTGCGTCTGTGGACGCGCCAGGGTGAGATACCTTTGGCAGATTGCATAGCAGAAGCAGATATCGTTATTTCTGCCATTTCCATGAAAGGGGTGTCAGAAGTCGCAACGCGGGTTAAAGACAATCAACTTCCTGCTCATACAATCTTGGTAACTGCAACGAAAGGGTTAGATACCAGGACTAGCTGCACCCCCTCACAAATCTGGCAAGAAGTGTTTCCCCAGAATTCGGTAGTCGTGCTGTCTGGCCCAAACCTATCCAAAGAAATTGGGCAGGGACTTCCTGCTGCCACAGTCGTATCTGGCGCAAACAAAGCTGCTGCTGAAACCGTACAGACAGCACTCTCATCGGATCGCTTCCGGGTTTACACTAACTCTGACCCGATTGGAACTGAGTTAGGAGGAACGCTGAAGAATGTGATTGCGATCGCCGTCGGAGTCTGTGACGGGCTTCAGCTTGGCACCAATGCCAAATCCGCCCTTATCACCCGCGCTTTGACTGAAATCATTCGCGTTGGCACTCACCTGGGTGGTCAAACCGAAACATTTTTTGGACTGTCGGGTTTGGGCGATTTATTAGCAACCTGTAGCAGTCCGCTGAGCCGCAACTATCAAGTGGGCTTTAAGCTATCTCAAGGCAATTCTCTAGAGCAAATTTTGGCAGAACTGCAAGGTACGGCTGAAGGGGTGAATACCGCTAATGTTCTGATTGAGATTGCCAGGCGAGAAAACATTCCGATTCCGGTTTCGCTGCAAGTTTATCGCTTACTAAATGGCAAAATTACACCTAGACAGGCGGTAGAGGCTTTGATGGAACGAGATTTGAAGCCTGAGGCGTAGCTGGGGCGATCGCCAGAGCGCCCAAAAATCTGCGGCTTCTTTGAGAAGTCGCAGATCTCAGCCCCTCAAATTAGTGCCATTGGGCTTAAGCCCGTCGGGCAGTTTAGGATCGCGAATTAACTAACCTGCGATATTTTTTTAGAAGTGCCGCGCGGCACTTCTAAAAAAATTATCGGGTTTTATTTAATCCATGACCTTTAGTTTCGTCAACTACCGCACCGACGAGCGGATGCGGCTTGCCTCTGGAGTCCCGAAGTTCTCCGAAGCATACGGGCAATTGACCGTGCCCTGTCCCTCCGTCCGACTAGCGGTAGAGGGAAGAATTCAACCCTTGCTCCCGGTTGTTGGGGCATCTCCCGCAGGAGGATTAGCAAAGCTACTTCTACCGTCACAGACAAACCGCTTTCTTCGCATTCAACACAGACGAGATGCTGATTTGAAGATGCCATGTCTCAGATAGGTAATACGATTGTATCACTTGGCAATTCGTCGCTCACCCACTCCATCCGCTGCGATGCCATCATTATTCCGGGGTGAAACTCCTCATTGCCTCGCCTCTCATCCCCAGGCACGAGGCACAGGGGTTTTCCCGGCGATGCTGATAAAAAATTGGTGTTACTGCTCAGACTGACCCAGTTTTTCTCTCAAAAGAGCTTCCACTTGAGTTTCAGGATTTTCCAAGTCAAATGAAGCATCACGCATAGTCTACTAGAAGCCCCTACAGGATTTGTACACCCTCCGTACAACAGTTTTCCACCCTACCTATCCGCTTCAGGTAAAAAATCAAATAAGATTTCGTCGGGTTCATCTTCAATGTCATCTTCTGGATCAACGGAATCTAAAGGGACAGTGGAAGTTGCTATAGAGCGTGTCAGCGACAAATACTTGACCGACTGGTTAATAGAAGCAATCTGCTCGGCCAGATCTTTCACCCAATTTTCTAGCGCTTCCACCTGTTTGATAGAGGCGTAAGTTGGAGCAGTAGCCTTCATTTCAAAGAATTTTCTTAAGATATCCAAGATCGCATCTGAGGTAGACTCAATTCTATTTTCCTGCTGATATTTCTCCAGAGCCTGTCGCAATTTATCAGGAATAGATATAGAAACTGAAAATTCATTATTAGACATTCTTACACCGCTGAACTATTTTCAACACACAAAGTTAGGTTTTCCACAAATTAGTTTCCCTTGATATTGAAAACCGTGAAATTTCCAAGTGCTTCAACCTTTGGATAAACTTGCTGAACATCGATCAAGTTTTTCCATGCTGGGGGGGCGATCGCCCCCCCAGCATGGAAAAACTTCTTAACTTTCCATCTTGACGAGATACCGCTTCAGATATGCTGTCACGCTAAGGTTGTCTTTTCTCACAAACAGCCGCCACACCCAAAGATCTAGCGCCTCTCAAAGCTGTTGACGCAGCAATGAGCGACTGCCCCCCAAACTGAAGCGACCAGTCTGGAGGCTAACGGAGAATTTTAGAGCATGGATTCCGCTGTTACCCGCTCCTAGCTCCGGCGAGGTGATGAGCATTTTGACCCGCGATCGCCGACGAGGAGGATAAGCTAAAGAAATAGGAGAGGCGATCGCCCCACTTTTATGTAAGACTTCCTGCCGAATCTATCGAGAATTGATTATATTGAAAAGACTCAATTGCTTGTGGTGACTCACGCCCAGTGAATGCTCCTCTGGCGAATTCAATGACTGATCGGTTTCCAGGAGGCTGACTTGTCCTTTTCCTCTGACGACTTTGCCAAAGCCCTCGAACAGCACGACTACCAGTTCCAGTCAGGGCAGGTGGTGCGTGGTAAAGCCTATAGCTATGAGAGTGATGGCGTTTATGTTGACATTGGCGGCAAATCCGCAGCATTTTTGCCCCTCGAAGAAGTTTCTCTCAGGCGGGTTACTGATCTGTCTGCAACGCTGCCGCTGCACGAAGAGCGGGAGTTCATGATTATTAAGGAGCAAAATGCTGAGGGGCAGGTGACGCTCTCAATTCGGCAGATGCAGATTAAGCAACTGTGGCAGCAGTTTGCAGAGATGCAGGAAAGCGGCAAGACCGTCCAAGCGCGGGTGAATGGGCTGAATAAGGGTGGCGTAACGGTGGATGTGCTGGGGCTGCGGGGGTTTATTCCGCGATCGCACCTCGTCGAGCGAGACAACCTGGAATCTTTAGTTGGCAAAGCGCTAACCGTTGCATTTTTAGAAGTTGATCCTAGCCGCAAAAAGCTAGTGGTTTCTCAGCGTCAGGCGGCACAAGCAGCAAGCCTGGGGCAGCTTGAAATCGGTCAGCTTGTGGAAGGCAAAATTGTTGGCATTAAGCCCTTTGGTTTGTTTGTAGACTTTGACGGCATGACTGGCCTGATTCACATCAATCAGGTGAGTAAGAACTATGTCGCCTCACTCAATGCTGGGTTTGAGGTAGGGCAACCAATTAAAGCGGTGATTATTGACCTGGATGACGTGAAGCGGCGAATTTCCCTCTCCACCAAAGTTCTAGAAAACTATCCAGGGGAAATGCTGGAAAGTATGCCAGAAGTCATGGCAGAAGCCGCAACCCGTGCCGAGAAAGCTAGAAAAACGATTGAGCAGCGCGGGGTTGAAGGGATTGAGGGTTAAACCGTTGCCTGACCGTTTACTGGAAGGGTGAAGTAAAAAGTGGTGCCTTCTCCAGGGATAGACTTTAACCAGATTTGCCCCCCATGACGCTCTACGATCTTTTTGCTGATGGCAAGACCAATCCCAGAGCCGGGATATCGATTGCGGCTGTGTAACCGTTGGAAGATGGCAAATATGCGATCGCCATGCTTGGTTTCCATGCCAATTCCGTTATCCTGGACGGAAAATAGCCACGACTCATCTTTCTGGACAGCGCCAATGTGAATGACTGGGGGGCGATCGCTGCGAAACTTAATCGCATTGCTCAGCAGATTTTGAAAAAGCTGGGTCAGTTGAATTGAGTCTGCTACCAGCTCAGGTAGCGGATCGTGAGTGATCACGGCTTTGCTTTCGGCGATCGCCAGTCTCAGATTTTCCAAAGCGCGATCGAGTGCGCTTTGACAGTCAGTCCGGTGAAACTCTCTACCACGTGTGCCGATACGAGAATAGCTGAGCAACGCTTGAATTAATTCTTGCATCCGAATCGTGCCGTCTACCGCATAAGCAATGAAGTCGCGGGCATTCTGGTCAAGCTGGTCTTGATATCGCCGCTCCAAAAGCTGAACATAGCTAGCGACCATTCGCAGCGGCTCTTGCAGGTCATGGGAGGCAACGTAGGCAAATTGCTCTAGCTCAGCATTGGAGCGGACTAGCTCCTGACCCTGGTGCCTCTCTTGCTCTAATAATCGCGCCTGGGATAGGGCAATTCCTACCTGGTCTGCCAACTGCTGCAATAGCTCAATTTCAAAGCTGCTCCAGACTCTTGAACTGGTGCAGTGATGTACCACTAGCAGTCCCCACAGTTCATTTTTGAGTAAAATTGGCATCACCAGTTTTGCTTTGAGTTGAAATTGGTGAAACCACTCAGCTAACTCAGGCGGCACATCGTCTTTCTCAGCATCGTCGATCGCCCAAAATTGTCCCTGCTGATAGCGTTGCTGAAATTCCTTAGATAGCGGTCTGGGGTAGAGCGTTTGAGCTAAAACAGATTTACATCCAGCACCTAAGGCTTCGGTGATGCCTCTGCTGCTCTGGCGTTCTAGCTTGTAGATCAGCACCCGATCGGCTTGCAGAATTTTTTGCACTTCCGTCACGGTGGTTTGCAAAATCTGATTGAGGTGCAGTGATTGGCGAATCTTGACGGTGATGTCGGCAAAAAGCTGCGATCGCAAGTTTTGTCGCTTCAATTCCTGGGTATTCTGATGCGCTTCGATCAGCCGTCGCACTCGCTGCCGCAGCACCGCCCAGTGAATTGGCTTAGTAATGTAGTCCGTTGCACCGACCTCAAAGGTATAGTCTACCGACTCCTGATTTTCCAGGCTGGTGATCATCAGGATAGGAATATCTTCGACCTCTGGCATCGCTCGAAGCTGACGGCAGCAGTCAAAGCCATCCATCACAGGCATCAATGCATCAAGCAGCACAATTGCCGGACGAGTTTGCTCAAAAACGGCTAGACCTGCTTTGCCGTCTGCCGCCTCGGCAACGCGATATCCAGCCTGCGTCATGGCTAAACGCAATTCTAGTCGGGTCAGCTTGTCGTCGTCTATGACCAGCACGAGTAGCGGTTCAGACGTTACTGTTACAGTCATGTTGCCTGCTCCTGGTGACGTTCGAGCTGCAAGGCAGATTTGATTTGCTGATAGTCTAGCTCCAGTTGGGCAGCCTGATCGCGCCCCTGCGCCAAACAGTCTTTTAGGTTAAGATTTGGGCTATTTTCAGAATGCTCTTGAGAGCCGTTTTTAGGGCTACAGGTACGTCCTAACAGTTCTAGTTCTTTACGAGCGTTGGAGAAGGCGATCGCCCCCAACGTCATACTATTTGCCTTAAGCGTATAGGCGGCGCGGCACAGGGCGATCGCCTACTCCGATGCGATCGCAGTTTGAATTGCTTCTAGAAGCTTTGGGGCTTCCTCTAAATAACAATCAATCAATTCCGTCAAAATTGCCTCACTTTGTTCTCCTGCCATCGCTCGAAAGGTTTCCAGCATCTTCGCGTCAATCACAGGTTCAGAGGTAGACACAAGGCCTGGGCAATGCCGTTTGAGGTAAGCAAACCAATGCCTCGGCTGTCACCAAATCAAGTTGGCGGAGGGCGATCGCCGCATCAGCTCCAGTAAAGTCTCGCAGCAAAGCGCAGCGAACACAGCGCCGCTAAAAAGGGTCTAAAGGTAGGTAGCCAATCGGGATGGTGCAGCCGCAGTCGAGACAGCGGCCACCGGAAATGCAGGTTTTGGTTCAGGTTGACAGACATATGGCGATCGCTCTGGAAACCGTATCAGGCGCACTCAGATGCGGCAAATGCCCAGTCGCATCAATAGGAATATACTGACTTTTAGGAATTCTTGCCGCCATATACTGCCCAACCTCCATCAGCACCGCAATGTCATCGCTAGACTGCAAAATGAAAGTCGGCACCGTTAGCTTTAGCAAATCTGCCCGGTGATCTGACTGGAAAATTACCCGCGCAACAGCCTGAGCAATATCTGGACGAATCGCAGCCAATGTATTGGCAAACTCAGTGGCTAGCTCTGGCTTATCCGGGTTTCGCATGGCGATCGGCGCAAACCCACTCGCCCAGGCATAGTAATTAGAAGACATCGCTGCATAAAGCGCATCTAGATCAGCCTGCTCAAACCCACATACATACCCCACATCGTTCAGGTAGCGCGGAGACGCACCGATAAAAATTAACTTGCTAAACCGATGCGGCTCAACCAGCGCAGCCAGTAAACTAACCATCCCACTCACCGAATGCCCCACCAGAACACACCGATCTAGCTTGAGTACAGCACACAAATCCAGCAAATCTTCTGCATAGCTATAGAGATTGCTATATCGGCGCGGACTGTAAGCGTTGAAATCAGACTTGCCAGCCCCCACATGGTCAAATAAAACAATACGATAGCGAGACTGAAGTTCTGAAATTTGATATCGCCACGCCGTCTGGTCAGAACCAAACCCATGAGCAAAAATCAGAGTTTTCTCCCCATCTCCCAAAACGTTGACGTTATTGCGCTGAAGAATCCTAGATAACATTTTTATAAATCTGGATTAACTCCCAACGCCCTCAACTGAGCAGCCAATTGTTCTGCCCGCTGTCGTTCCTGCTCTGCTCGCTGCCGTTCTGCTTGAATTTGCTGTTCTGCCAAGATAACCCGTTTCTCGCCCGTCAGCAGTAAATTTCCCTCAGCATCCCACCAGCGCAGCCAGGATAAATTCATCCTCTGATACTCCCCCTGCCAAATGCCTAATTCAGCGCTCAGCGGGGAAATAGAGTAATGACCTCGTTCATTCGCAAGCAAAAGCTGATATTGGTTTGCCACCAGACAATAAACCTCAACCCGGGCCTTGGTCACCTCATAAATGCCATAAAATGCAGGACGAATTCCCTGTTCATAAATCCAAAATTTACCTGTCCAGGGAGTTTTGTCGCGCTCCTGCGAACCATTCCCCGACACAAACTCTAAGGCGATCAGCGGCGGAATGTGTTCCTGCCACAGCACATAGGAACGCCGTGCCTGTCCATTTATAGCTGTAGTCAGCTAGGTTAGGACAAGGACATTTTGGCGGCGCGGCTGAGCCGCGCCGCCAAAATGTCCTAATCAATATGACTACCGCTATAATAGGGGAGGCACATTAGGCACATAGAACCAATCCGGAGCCTCAGCTCCCTGCTCAGGTGGCTCTGTCATGCGCCAATAAATTCCTGAATCCTGTCCAATGCAGTATTGCCCGTCTGGGTGAAGCTGATCGAGAACAGGCTTGATTGAACCAGTCAGCAAAATACTTTGGGGATGCTCCTGAAAATTCTTTACAAAAGTACCGTCTGACTCTGGTAGCTGGGTGTGATCAGGCAAATCAGCACCAGCCTGTGGCAAATCAGCAAAAGAATTCATTGGAATTACCTTTGCAGCCATTTCTTTTATTCTAAAGAGCTGGCAGATCCTATTTTCTTTTCTCCTCCAAAGGCGATGAAGAAAGGGGCGTTACGCTATTCACTCAACTTACAGCGGTTTTCACTTGCATAGACCACAAACCCTGGCAGGGGCGAACAGCCAGAGACGAGAGCGCTTCATGGACAATTGTTTTAGTGCCATCCAAACTAAGCTAACTTGCTTCATTTCCACTTATGGCACTTGAAGAGTTGATTAGGACAACGTTGGACTCGCCAAAGCGTTGTATGGACAAGGTTTCGATTCATCCCTCATCCTTCATCCTTTTGCTATAAACTGTTTGCCAGAGAGAATTACTGCACACCTGGCAATGGTTTTTGCGAGGACGAACGGCCGTTCGTCCTCGCAAAAATAGAACCCTTCTCCGAAATCCCTTTAGCAATCGTAGTAGAGCGCAAACTCATAGGGGTGAGGACGCAGCCGCATTGGGTTGACCTCGTTATCCAACTTATATTCAATCCAGTTGGTGATGAAGTCTTCGGTAAAGGCACCGCTAGCAAGCAAGAAGTCATGATCTGCTTCCAGAGCCTTCAGCGCATCCAAGAGAGAACCGGGGGTAGAAGGAATCTTCGCCAACTCTTCTGGGCTGAGGTCATAGATATCCACATCTAGAGAAGCACCCGGGTCAATCTGGTTCTTGATGCCGTCAATTCCGGCACAAAGCATCGCCGCAAACGCCAGATAGGGATTAGACGTTGCATCTGGACAACGGAATTCCAAGCGCTTTGCCTTTGGATTGGTTCCCGACAGAGGAATCCGGACAGAAGCGGAACGGTTGCCCTGGGAATAAGCCAGATTCACCGGAGCCTCGAAACCAGGCACTAAGCGCTTATATGAGTTGGTGGTAGGATTCGTAAATGCCAGTAGTGCGGGGGCGTGCTTGAGGATACCACCAATGTAATGCAGCGCCATCTGACTTAAACCTGCATAGCCATCGCCTGCAAAGAGAGGCTGCCCGTCCTTCCAAATGGACTGGTGAGTGTGCATCCCAGAGCCGTTATCGTTAAAGAGCGGCTTAGGCATAAAGGTCACGGTCTTACCATACTTTCGGGCGACGTTCTTGATGCAGTATTTATAAATCATCAAGTTGTCAGCAGAGTTGACCAGGGTGTCAAATTTGATGCCCAGTTCACATTGCCCGCCAGTTGCAACCTCGTGGTGCTGCTTCTCAACGGGTACGCCACACTCTGCCATCGTGAGCAACATTTCTGTCCGCAAATCTTGAGACGTATCGGTGGGAGGAACTGGGAAATAGCCCTCTTTGTAGCGGGGTTTGTAAGCCAGGTTCCCACCCTCCTCCGTGCGACCAGTATTCCAACGTCCTTCAACTGAATCGACGTAGTAGTAACTGGAGTGTTCGTTTTGGTCAAAGCGAACATCATCAAAGATGAAAAATTCTGCTTCGGGACCAAAGAATGCTGTATCGCCAATGCCTGTAGCTTTCAAATAATCTACTGCTTTCTGAGCGATGACCCGAGGGCAGCGAGAGTAAGGTTCCCCGGTTCTGGGTTCCTTGATGCTACAGATGACGCTCAGGGTTGGTTCCTTCATGAAGGGATCAATCCAGGCGGTTGTGGGGTCAAGCACCATTGTCATGTCTGACTCGTTGATTGCCTTCCAACCCCGAATACTGGAGCCATCGAAAGGCACACCATCAGTGAAACTGCTTTCGTCGATTTGGTTATGGTAGACCGTCAGGTGTTGCCAGATTCCTGGCATATCAATAAATTTCAGGTCAACCATTTTAATGTTTTGGTCTTTGATCCAACTCAAGACTTCTTGGGGGGTCTGTGCCATGAATTACTCCTTGTTTCTGGGCTATCTCTTCTGGGCTATCTCTATTGGGGAGAGAGTGATGCTTCGGCAAAAAACTGGACAGTGTGACACGAGTGCTTGGTAAGCAAAGCCATCTGTGCAGGGCAACCTAGTTTGGAGCTGAAAATAGAGGTTTTACAGGATTGGGTTAACTCAAAAGTTTGAAGTCAGTATCTCCTTAAATAGCGCTGCAATCCGTATCAGAACTAGCTTTGCTGAGGACGATATACCCTGTATCAATTGAGCTTTGTTACACCTGAATCATCCTAGAAACACGATTAGCCATGTTTTGTATCGGAAACTACAAAACATGGCTTGTTGTTCAAACAAGTGCTAAGTTTGGGGGCTGATTCGACCGTTTTACGCTACAAAATTTAACAATTTGAATTTACTCAATCCTAGCTCCAGCCTCGGTTACGCCAAACTCAGCGTGATACACTTTAATCCTGAACCCTGAATATATAAACTTGAGTTTAAGTATAAGAATCATTGGGAGACTAGATTCATGCGGGACGCAGTGACAAGCCTGATTGAAAACTACGACATTACAGGTCGCTATCTAGACCGAAATGCGCTTGATACCTTAAAATCTTACTTTGATACAGGATTGGCGCGGGTTCAGGCGGCTGCGGTGATCAACTCTAACGCTGCTGCTATTGTTAAGCAGGCAGGCTCACGGCTGTTTGAAGAAATTCCTGAGCTAATTCGCCCCGGTGGAAATGCTTACACCACTCGTCGTTACGCAGCTTGTTTGCGTGATATGGATTACTACCTGCGCTATGCCAGCTATGCTTTGGTTGCAGGCAACATGGATGTGTTGGATGAGCGAGTTTTGCAAGGGTTACGAGAAACTTACAACTCCCTGGGGGTGCCGATTGGTCCAACCGTAAACGGTATCCAGATTATGAAGGAGATTGTCAAGGAGCAGGTTGCTACTGCTGGAGTCGAAGATACAGGTTTTCTAGATCAGCCCTTCGATTACATGACCCGTGAGCTAGGCGAGAAAGACCTTTAATTCAGATTTTTTGGACAAAAGATGGGGTGAAGGAAATCTTCACCCCATTTTTGATGTTGATATTGTCTAGGTACACAAATCATCATTGAAAATCTTTGGGTTAAGCGATGTATCCTTCAGGCTCCAGAACCCAAAGTCCATACCCTTTCAAAGATTTTGTGATGACGGTTGAATCTCCACGATGGCTCAATCGGACAATAATTTGCTTAGCTTGTTGAACATCTTCAACTACTTTGAATAGGCTGTAGTAGTTACCGTTGAAGGCGATCGCCGCAAGAGGCTTTTCCAGATCAGGTACGCGAATATGGCAGGGGCGATACTGACTCCGAGAGGTTAGGATGCTGTAAGACTGTTGTTGGGGCGATCGCTCCGGCTGGTCAGTCATGCTGTACTTAGCTCTCAGAGATTGAGCTAGTTTGGCTTCTGCCTCTAAAATCCAAATAGCATAGCCCTTTGGAGTTTCGGTGATGATACTTACGTCACCTCGATGATTAAGTCGCCCAGCAACCTGACTAGCTCGATTTTGGTCTTTCTCAAACTTGAAAAAACTGTAATAACTCTGGTCTAAGCAAATGGCTGCTAGACACTGTTCTGAGTCAGGTACGCGAATATGACAGGAGCGATATTGACTACGAGATCTGAGAATTTTTATAGAAGGAGAGATAAAGCTTTGGAATTTCAGAGTAGAAGAAGGCTGCATAGTTTTGTCAGAAGCCAAGTAGAATCTGCTTCAAATATCTTTAAACTTATTCTCATTGTTTCTGGGTAAGCTGCCATCCGATAAAGTACGGGACATTGCCCAAAAACACAAAAAACGCCTTGAACAAGGCGTGTAACGTCATAACTGGTTGCAATTCAAAAACATTTAAACAGAATGGAGTGGGAGGTGTTCCTACTCCATTCTTTAGTTCGCTCGGCTGTCGAACCGAGGGTTCTTAGAGGTCTCTTGAATGACTGCCTACTTTCTCAAAATCTTCCTGAGTTTCCATATCCTCCACCATAAACTGACCATCTAGTTCATTAGAAGACTGAGGCATTTGAACAGGAATATCTGCCCCATTGATGACCGCTCCCAAAAAGCGAACATCATCAGAATCTAGAAATTGTTCAACTGCTTCAGCCAGAACACCTTCTTCGGTGTAACCTGGGCGAGTCACAAGAACCATGCCGTCAGAGTAAGGCTCTAGCAGTAAAGCATCATTGTATCGGCTCAATGCAGGAGTATCCAAAATAACCAGATCAAACCGGCCTCGAACATCCTCTAGCACCCGTCTCATCTCAGTTGACTCCAGAATGGCGGCCGCCTGACTCTGGGCACCTGGACTGGGTAAAATATAGAGGTTTTCAATTTCTGGAACCAGTCGAATGCAATCGCTCAAGTGGCCATAGTAACGTAGCGGTTCGACAACGCTTTCTGGATCAGGCACTACTTTCAAAGACTTAGCTTGTGAAGGCGAACGCAGATCTGCCTCAATCAAGAGTGTTCGCTTGCCTGCTCTGGCGGAGGCGATCGCCAAGTTGTAAGCGCTAACCGTCTTCCCTTCGCTATTTAGCGTACTGGTTAGCAAGACCATTTTCAGTGCCTTACCGCCAGCGGCCCGTCGCAAATTTCCACGGAATCGTTCGTAAGGCTCAATATAAGGAGAATTAGCATTGACAACTAGCGGCAACCCATCTCCTTCATCTGGAATTACAGGCAGCAAACCCAAGATTGGCACTTCTTGTTGACGCAAAGATGCCTGCAAATCTTGAAGCGTATGGAATGTTGCGTCCAGTGAATCCAGCAGCAGCACTAAGCCACCACCAACCAGAAGACCCACAAACGCACCGACTGCCAGAATCACTATGCTGTTGCGTCCCTGCTCCTCAACTGGCCCTGGCTGGGCTGGTTGAGCAATAACCAGACTGCCGACCGTTTCTTTTTCGGCGATCGTAGCGTCTTCTAGTCTGGCTTGAATCTGGTCGTAGAACGATTTTGTTAGCCCCACTTCTTGCTGAAGCCGCGCTTGTTCAAGCTGTTTATTAGGAATGCTAGTGTACTCCTGCCTCAACTCCTGCTCTGAGGCAGCAAGAGCGGTAAGCTGCTGTTCCAACGTGTCCCGCTGTGTCTGTAGCCCTACTAAAGTATTTGCCAATTGCTGTCGGGCCGGGTCAAGGCTGCTATCCTGACGGATTTGACTGGTTGGTAGAGGTGCAGCAACATCGTTACCGCCAACCACTTCTGCGACCCGCTGTCTAAGCAACTGATCATACGCTTGCTGTTGATTCCGCAGCGTTACCATATCAGGATGTTCAGCACGCAAACGCTGACTCAAAATCGACATCTGAGTCTCATTTTGATATATCAGTGTCCGCAGATTAGCAATAATTGGGTCAGCACTAAGTGCAGAAGAAGTATATGCCTGGTCAGGGGATAGACCCAATCTGCCTTGTAAGCTCCGAATTTGCGCATCAATCCCTTGCAGGGTCAGACGAATCTGCCGTTGCTGCTGTTGACTGCCTGTGATGCCACCAACTAAGGCTCCATCCTGGGCTGCCTGAATTGCTGGGCCCTCTTCACGAACATATCTTTCTAGATTTTGCTCAGCAGTTCTCAGATCCCCATTGACTTCCCCTAGCAGTTGATTCAGGTTATCAATGACGTTGCTAAGCTGCTGTGTATTGAACAAGCGGCTTTGCTCGACCATTGCTTCCATTAAAAGGTTGGCGGTTTGCTCTGCTATCTCCTTATCAGGAGCCTGATAGGACACCAACACCTGAAATACGGCAGCTTCACCATCTTCCTGTGGATTGACCTCCACAACAGCATTCTGCCGAATCTCGCCTGGGGAAACCTCCACTTGCTGGGCAGCTAATTGCTCCTGGGCATAGCCAACCACGTATTCAGACAGCAGCATTCTTCCAGTTAGGGCTTGTCCTTGCTGCTGTAGGGCTGTACCTGTTGTAGAGAAAGTGACAGGAGGAGAGCTATAGGTTAGGACACCCTCAGCTACGTGGCTAACAGGAGGTTCTGGCTGGAGAGCAGCAACACCCGATAAGCCCAGAACGACAAGAAAACCTGCTAGTCCAGCCCATTTGTGTCGATCCAGAGCTACGAGATAACGTTTGACAAGAGGGGGAGTCATGGCAGTAGGGAAGAATCGAGACGGTTAAATAAGCTTTGGGTCATGTAAACTCTAACATCAGGATTAGGAAATGACGCTAATCGTCATCACCAGGACCAAATAGATCATTTGCTCCATCAGCCAATGAATCGAAAAACAGTAGGAATCCTAAAACATCGCGGAAAGGTTGCGTAAAGGTATTGAGCGCGTAGGTGATACGGCTGACAAAATTTCGACCCACCACCACAACATCGTTATTTTCAAGCGGTGGATCTTGAGATGTGTCTCCTAGTAGAGCATCTCTCGCATCCAGTTCTTGACTAATCGCTCTACCTTGTTGAGGATCAAACCGAATCAGAGCGACTTTACCTAAATTCGCAGTACTTGGGGTAATGCCGATGGCAGTTAAAGCATCTAGAAAGTTACTGCCATTGGGTAGGTTGATGCTGCTAATGGCTCCAGGCACTGACCTTCCTCCAGCCGAATAGTTGAGGACACGGACAACAATTTGCTGTTGAGAAATCGTTGAACGAGCAATTAAGTTTCGATCATAGTCGGCGATCGCATCAGATGTCAGGGTTGGAATAACAATTGAATCGCCATCTGCTAGTCTGACATCAGGGACGGCGTTAGCCTCTCTCAAGGGAGTGTAAAGATCAACATTCTGCTCAATCAGTGAGCCATCTGTCAAAGTTCGCCGAACTCTGACCGTTCTTAGATCAGCTAATCGGGTTGTGCCTCCAGCAGAAAATAGGGCGGTTGAAAGTTGAGGCGCTGCCAAAGGATAGACTCCTGGTCTAACAACTTCACCCGTGATAGTAACCTCAACAGGACGTTGAGCCGTTAGAATCAGATCGACTTGAGGGTTGATAACGTAGCGATTTAAGGCGGTTTGAATCCTATCTGTGGCCTGCTGAAGAGTTAGCCCTTCCATAGAGAGTACACCTGCCAGGGGAACGATAACGTTCCCTTCTAAATCCAGGGTTGCCTGAAAGTTCAGTTCTGGATAGAAGGGTAAGGTTGCAGCTAAGGCATCGCCTGGTCCAAGACGATAGGCATCAAATTCGGGAGAAAGTTGATTTAGCGGAGTGCTTGGATCGGCTGAGGATGGGTCAAGAATCTCTCGGCGATCGATAAGTCGCTCTCGCGCCTCCTCTAAAAGCTCTTCGGCGGCAGGGTCAGAACTAGCGGGGGGCTGTTCTAGTTGGGTTTGACTGAACGCAGCAAGGGAGGAGGTGCTAGAGTCAACGATCCAAAACAAAACGGCACTGGAAAGCACTGAGGCTACAGAATACAAGCCAACAAATGACAGGGCAGTAAAACGAAGAATGGGTTTACAGGATAAGACTTGAGGCATAGGTCTTAACAGGGTTAGGCTCCAGCTACGAGCCTGTAGATTTGTGTACTAGAAGAAATTTAGAGTGTTGCTAGAGTGTTGCGTTAAAAGACTGGTTCGCAGGGTCTAGGTTCCTGTACAGGCAGGAACCTAGAGCCACAACTGTCTGGGTCTAGGCTCCTGCATTCAAGGCACTTCGCATGAGTGCTGACTGCACAGTTTGACCCAGAGCGATCGCCGAAACTTCAGCTTGTTTGATATCGCCCAAAGGCTGAATTGGAACTAAGACACTAACTGCTACCCAGGGCATCCGCTGGCGATCGCGCCACTGAGAACGTTGATCTACCCAAAACCAGCGACTGGGAGCCGGACTACCTCCACTTGACCAAGCGTACCATTGTAAGACTGCGTAGGTTCGCTGTTGGTTCCAGCCCCTCAAAAAGCGAGCATTAACCTGGACAGACTTCACTGAATTGCCAACAGATCCTTGTGTCGATGGCATTTGTGCCTCAAACCTGATTTGACGCTTTGAATCCGCAGTCCACCGTTGCACCCCGTTAATATCCATCCACTCTACCTGGGGTTGGTCACGCTGCCAAGTCTGAGGGCGCAACATGAGAAAAATGGGTGCTTGAGAGTTAGTTTCAGTAGCGGTCTGATTGGCAGGTGCGATTGCTTGAACTGACCAATCTTGCCCCCCAATTTCAACAGTTTCATGGTTGAGAGTTTGCCATTCTGGTAAAACCAATCCCCCCTTCTCAATCGCTCTAAGCTGCTCTAAGGTGGCAACTTCAGGTAGGCTTTTCCAAATCCAGCCACCCGTAAAGTAAGTGGAAACAGCGGGAACGGCCGCGATCGCCAGGATGAACAGAATTACGAGCATTCTGAGGATCTGCGATCGCGGCGATGTTTTAAACAGAGATAGCATAGCTCAACCTCAACCTCAAGTTCATGTTTGGGGACATTCGGGCAGATCAGGAAGACTAGAATTCAGCGGCATCGACGCTATCAGAATTATCAGGAATCCAGGCTTCAATTCCTCTCAAAAGAAAAACTAAGAGTCCTAACATTGCGGCTGAGTAAAGATCGCCTCCCCACCCGTCATGGAGCCATGTGAAAGCTTGCTCTTTGCCAGTGCCATGAAAGAAGGTCAGCAGAGTATTCCGAAGAATATTAGCAGTGACACTGACAAAAATAATTCCTGCAAAGAAACTGAGTGTCCTGGCACGAGAAGCCAATGCGCCTGTCCAATAAAGTAAGAGCAACCCTACATAGAGGCTTGTAAACAGCATCTTTAGCCCTGCACAGTAAGGAGCGACTTCGACAATGCGTTCGTTGACGTACAAATAAATCTGGTCAACTCTAACACTCATGCCAAGCTGTTGCAGAATAAAGCCTGCTGTTCCAGCAATGAAGCTTTGTAGCGGCAAAGTGTAGGGAGCTAGCAGGTAAGGCACTTCGGTCGGAGTCGCCAGAAAAACCAGCAGCAGAGGAAATGCCTGGAGCCGTAGACCTGGCATTCCCTTCAACCATAGACATAGCCCCGTTAGAATAATCGGTAAGGAAAGATTAATCAGGTCGGTCAGGTTGCTGCGGTAACAAGCGACTCCTAACAGCAACAGGAAGACTCCAGCAAGGTGGGGCAGATCTGGTAATTGCTGCCAGCGGCTACGGTTACTCCAAACTAGATAAGCAGCAAAAGGCAAACCGATTAAACCATGACTAAAATATTCATGCTCAATGCTGATACTTTTGTTGAGCCAACCGTCGATCCAGTGAAGTAGTAATGGAACATACATCAGCAGCAGTAACCCCAGTACAGCGCTGCTGAGGGCATAGCGTCCAATGGGTAGGGGGAGTTGTTGCCTGATTTGCATAGCTTATCCTGGAACCAGTGAACTAGGAGGTTGAAAGGTGAGCGGTGCGGGGGGTTGAGTCAATTCCTCAAGCACATCTACAACTTGGTGTATCTGACTATTACTAAGACCAGGGTACATAGGCAGCGAGAGAACTTGCTGACATAGCTCCTCAGCATGAGGAAAGTCTCCCAATTTATAACCTAAATATTGGAAAGCAGGCTGAAGATGGCAGGGCAAAGGGTAGTGAATTCCAGTTTGGATGCCTCGTGCTGAAAGTTCGGTTTGAAGGGTAGAACGGTCAATGGGGCAAGCTTCTGTCACGCGCACGACATAAAGATGGTAGACGTGCCCACTTTTGCTTAGATTTTTAATTGGTAAGATACCCTGCGATCGCAGAGGGCTGAGCAATTTATCATAAAGTTTTCCACTCTGGTTGCGATCGCCATTCCACAATGGCAGGTGAGGTAACTTAACTCCCAACACGGCTGCTTGTAAAGTGTCCAAGCGGCTATTCGTGCCATAGTCGGTGTGGTAGTACTTGCGGGGTGCACCGTAGTTGCGGAGAGACTGCATCGTTTGGCACACCAAAGACTCTTTGGTGACTAACATTCCGCCATCTCCCATTGCGCCCAGGTTCTTACTGGGATAGAAGCTAAATGCTGCCGCAGTGCCTACAGAACCAGCCTGATATCCTTCTCGTTCAGCTAGATGTGCCTGTGCCGCATCTTCAAAAATTAGTAAATCGTGATTGCCAGACAGGTCTAACAGTTGACTAGGAGAAACCATCTGGCCGTATAGGTGTACTGGAATAATTGCCCGTGTCTTTGCTGTAATTGCTTTTTCGGCTGCTGTCAGGTCAATCAGCGCCGTTTCAAGGTCGCAATCCACCAGAACGGGTGTTGCTCCGCTGCGTAGAACACCAATCAAAGTTGCGACAAACGTGTTGGCGGGCAAAATTACTTCGTCTCCCTGCCCAATGCCGCAAGCCTGTAGCCCCAGTGCGATCGCATCCGTACCACAGGCCACGCCAATCCCATATTTGGCACCACAAGCAGCCGCAAAATTAGTTTCAAACTCTGCTAAGGCTTTACCCATGATGTAGTCCCCCTGTCGCGCAACGCTCAAGATTGCTTTTTCTAGTTGAGATTGAATCGGCTGATGTTGAAGCGTCAAATCAACAAACGGAATTTCTACGACCGAGTTACTCATGTGAGGTGAAGGAGATGGGGTGAGAGTAGGGATTTGCACGGTAGCTGTATATGTAGATACGAGGAAGGCTTTAGTTCAGTTTGAGTTGTTTTCTGCCAACTTGAACACCGTAAAAGCTTGAAGAGTATGTGAAGGAAAGCCTGAAAATTGCAGATTTTGGGTCAAAATCATCGCTAAGTTCGCTTCAAATTACTCTACTGAGTAGGTTTTCCCAAAAATCAAAAATTCATAGAAAAAGTGTTCCCACCCTCCTTGCAGGAAAAACGTATGCGCGTAGCGCGTTTTGGCGGCAATTCCACTACGAGAAGGCTATCGGACAAAAACACCCTTGACCGAACCCACTCGAAGGGCAACCCTTAGAACAACGGTGCGTTTCCGCTATGACGCAGTGGCGATCGCATCTCTTAAGTTAGGGGCGATCGCCTGTTCGTTCGGACAAAAGCGACAGAAAGCGCTGTAAGGCAGGTCGTCTAGCAATTTCTTCTTTCAGCTTAATTTCTTGGGGTGAAAGCACCTCACGCCTGCTTTCTCGCTCCAGAAAATCCAGGTAGGTTTCAAGCTCTTTGAAATTCCAATATGGCTCGAGTTTCTTGTCGAAGTAGTCAATTGAACTACGCACTTGTTCTGAATCATTGCCATTGATTTCTGCTAATAGCGTTGCCACACGAGTCGGAGTTTCAAAATCCTGACTAGAAGCTATTCCTTCCTCCACTGATAGAACAGCGTATGCCAAACCTTTTTCTACTTTGTTTGGTTCACCTTTTAGCTGTAGCTTGTACCGATCGAGTTCATATTTGCTGCCGTCAATGGCTTGATTGACGAGAACATATTTTCCGTAGCGTAAAGGACTCTCTTCGCTATTACGATTTGCCGTGATGGTAGATGATGCGTATAGGCAAACTTCTTCTTTTAAAACTCCTGTATAAGGTTTCTGATTGGGTTTACCAAACAATTGCCAAAGTCCTCCAGCGACCTTAGCGCCAACTTTAACGTATGGGAAAATGACTGGAAATACTTGACTGGCTTTACTGATTGCAGTTTCCTGGAAAAAACTTTTTAGCTTGCTGCGCTGGTCACTATCCAGGTCGTCAATCTCTAAGATTTCTATACCGAAAAACAGCGTTCCTTCTGGATAGTTATTGCATGAGAATACGACTTCAGACGGAAAATCATCTAGGAGTTTGCCACGCTCCACGTTGTTTTCGTAGTAGTGGATGCGCTGAATTTTAGGCTGTCCTTCTAAATGAGTATTAGAGAGGATGAGTAGGTCGTTATCTTTCGCATCACCGAGGGATAGTTCCTCATCATAATTCTTCATCACTCTGGCTGTTTTCAGTTTAATATTGAACTGTTTTCCAGCAGTAATTTGATTGTTTGAGTAGCCTGTAGCTTGCGATTTGTCGTAGGTATGAAACAGTTCTTTTGCGCTGTGAGGAGTAAACCATTCTGTTTCAGTCACTATTCTGCTCCCGCAATACTAGGTTCAATGGCAACTTTGATTACTTTGCGGTCTTTCATATCTTGAAAAACCTTTTCTAGCTGTTGGAGTGGCTGGCGATCGCTGACAAGTAACTCAAAAGGAACCTGACTAGATAAAAAAGCTAGAGCGGCACGGACGTATTCAGGTGTGTTGTGAAAAACGCCTTTGAGCGTGAGTTCGCTGTAGTGAAGCTGTTCAGTGTTGACGGTGATAGTGGTATTGCGAGGACAACCGCCGAAGAGGTTGACGGTGGCTCCGGGACGGGCGCAGGCGATTGCCATTTCCCACACAGCGGGGACTCCAGTTGCCTCAATCACCACATCGGCTCCCCAACCGTTAGTCAGGTCACGCACGACAGCGGGCACCTCTACTTGGCGATAGTTGAAGGTTTGGGCTGCCCCAAACTTTTCGCCAACCGTAAGTCGCTGGTCGTTGCCGCCAAACAGAAACACCTCGGCAGACTGCTGCACTAGGGCCGCGACAAACATTAAGCCGATCGCTCCGTCACCCAAAACTGCAACGCGATCGCCCGATTTCACATTTGAGCGAGCTACACCGTGCAGGACGCAGGCCAGCGGCTCGGTCATGGCAGCTAGCGCATCAGACATCCCTTCTGGAAGGGGCAGCAGATTGTGCTGTACGATCGCCGCCGGAATTCTCAAGTACTCCGCAAAGGTGCCGTTGTTAAAGGTGAGATTGGCGCAGAGGGAATATTCTCGCCGCTGGCAGAAAAAGCAGGTCATACAGGGGGCAGAATTGTTGGCGACAACGCGATCGCCCACCTTCCAGCCCTTTACGCCTTTCCCTAGCGCTACAATCTGTCCGGCTGCTTCATGCCCAAACCGCGTTGGGGGTTTCAGCATTTTGGCATGACCGCCCCTACGCCAAACTTTCAGGTCGGTGCCGCAGGTCGTCGCCGCTGTCACCTGAATGAGGACTTCACCTGCTGCTGGAGTCGGATCGGGCACCCGTTCCAGCCGTAAATCTTCTTGACCGTAAAGTAAAGCTGCTAGCACGGTGGCTGTCCTGTGAACTTGGAGAAATCGATTCTACCTTGAATGGCGTAGTCAACCGCAGCTTCAGCATGAATGGCAGTGGTATCAAACAGCGGTACTGCGCTATCTGTCTGTTGAACCAGCAACATGATTTCTGTGCAGCCTAAAATAATTGCTTCTGAACCTTGAGAAACCAAAGCTTCTATGATTTGTTTGTAGCAATTTTTAGATACTGATTCTACTTTTCCTAGACAAAGTTCCTGATAAATAATGTTGTGAACTAATTCAACATCCTGCTGATTTGGAATGACGACTTCAAGCCCGTACTTATCAGTTAATCTGCCTTTGTAAAACTCTTGTTCCATTGTGAATCGGGTACCCAACAGCCCAATTTTACGAAAGCCATGAGCCGCAATTTTTTTAGCCGTTGGATCAGCAATATGCAGTAGCGGAATATTGATATTGGCTTGAACCGCATCTGCCATTTTGTGCATTGTGTTAGAACAAATCAGCACACAATCGGCTTTACCTGTTTCTAACTTTTGGGCGGCTTCAATCATCAACTCGGTCGCCTGATCCCAGTCTCCCTGATGCTGGAGGGTTTCGATCTCAGCAAAATCAAAGGAATATAGGAGAATTTTGGCAGAATGCAAACCACCGAGTTTTGCTTTGACTGATTCGTTTAGCAGTCGATAATATTCCACCGTTGATTCCCAACTTAAGCCGCCAATTAAACCGATGGTTTTCATGGTTTTACCGTGTTATGGCTAGTAGGGGCAGAGGCGTAGCATTTGGGCAAGAATTCTTAGTCTATTCAAGGTCTATCTGCCGAATGCTACGCCCTTATAGGGGACTCGCTCTTTCCAATAACCTTCCGAGGGCGAACGACCGTTCATCCCTACGATAGTAAAAACTGTTCTGACTGCTTAGTACTCCGGCACCGAAGGATCGACCTCACGGCTCCAGGCAGTGATGCCTCCTGTCACGTTGGTTCCTTCGATTCCAAATTCCTTCAGAATTGCCAGTGCCTTAGCAGAGCGGCCGCCCATTTTGCAGTGAGCAATCAGCCGATGACCATTGAGCAATTCTTTGACTTTGGCCACCCCTTCGCCGTTCTCAATTTCTGGTAAAGGAACCAGGACAGAACCGGGAATTTTGGCAATCTCGTATTCATGGAGATTGCGGACATCCAGCAGCACAAAGTCATCAGCACCGCTGTCGAGCAGTTGTTTTAGCTCCGTAACACTCATTTCTGACATACCTGCTGTTTCCTCCGCTTCGGCTGCTTTTGCTTGGGGAATGCCGCAAAATTCTTCGTAGTCAATGAGTTTTTCGATCACGGGACGCACAGGGTTTGGACGCAGCTTTAACTCCCGGAAAGTCATATCTAATGAGTTGTACAGCAATAGCCGTCCACTCAAGGTTTTGCCCTGTTCCAAAATGATTTTGACCGTTTCCGTTGCCTGAATTACGCCGATGATTCCTGGCAGAATTCCTAATACGCCTCCTTCAGCACAGGAGGGTACGAGTCCAGGGGGGGGTGGTTCGGGATAGAGGTCGCGGTAGTTGGGGCCGCCTTCGTAGTTAAACACCGTTGCCTGTCCTTCAAAGCGGAAAATTGAGCCGTAGACGTTGGGTTTATCTAACAGGACGCAAGCATCGTTAACCAGGTAGCGGGTGGGGAAGTTGTCGGTACCGTCCACCACAATGTCGTAGGGCGCAACAATATCCAGCGCATTTTCAGAGGAAAGACGAACTTCGTAAAGATCAACTTGACAGGCGGGGTTGATTTCTAAAATTCGCGTTTTGGCAGACTCGATCTTGGGCTTGCCAACCCAGGAAGTGCCGTGAATCACCTGGCGCTGAAGGTTGGAGCGATCGACGACATCAAAATCAACGATGCCGATGCGTCCAATTCCAGCAGCGGCAAGGTAGAGCAGCAGCGGTGAGCCTAGCCCACCCGTACCGATGCACAGTACACTGGCAGCTTTTAACCGCTTCTGTCCCTCTAACCCTACTTCCGGCAGGATCAGGTGGCGGGAGTAGCGTTCATATTCGTCTCGGTCGAGCTGGATTTGCTCCAGATTGGGATTTAGCATGGCAATGGCAGAAGACAGTAGTAATTTGTGAGAAAGGGCGAACTGTGAGAAAAGGCGAACTGTGGGAAGGGGTGAACGGACTTAAAGCGTGAACTGTGGGGAGTAGAATTTTACGGGCTGATTGGGGCAACAGTCCAGACTTCTTCGGATTGGAACTGTCGATTTTCATCCAATTTCCAGGATAGAACGTCTTGTCCCCTGCCTTGCTGGACAGAAACAATCAGATACGAGTAGTGTGACCAGGCGCAGAGGCGATCGCACTCTGAAGGCACCGCAGCATGGTCTGTATGAGAATGATAGATGCCAATAATATCTAGATTTTTGCTGCGGGCATGGCGCTGCGCCTCCAGGATTTCTTTAGGATCGATCCAGTAGCGACGGGTTTGGGTAAGGGGAGAGGTGGCTGTTTCGGCGACACCTGTTTCAGCGACACCTGTTTCAGGGGCGATCGCCCCACAGAGGGAACTGCCCCGCATCGCCCGCATCTCGACTTCAGCCTCAGCATTCCAGGCATTCTCAGTTGCCCAAACCTCTACTAGCCTGCGGCATTCAAACCTATAGCCCGTCGAAGCTTGAGGTTCAACCTGTCCTAGCAGCAGCCCACAGCATTCTTCAGGATAGGTGGATTCAGCATGAGCAAAAATGGCTTGCAGGTGGTCGAGGTTAATTTGAAGCACGGCACATAGGATGAATGGACTTTAATGAGCGGTCGTTGCACCCAGGTAAAGCTCACCGACTTTAGGATCGTTTAGCAGGTCAGGGCCAGGGCCTTCAAAGCGATCGCGCCCCGTATCCAGCACATAGCCCCGGTCAGCCATTGCCAAAGCCTTTCGAGCATTTTGTTCTACCAGGGCGATCGCGGTTCCTGTCTGGTTGATCTGCTGAATTCGTTCAAACACGCTATTTACTAACAGGGGGGACAGAGCCGCAGACGGTTCATCCAGCAACAGCAGATCTGGTTGCAGCATCAGCGCCCGCCCCATTGCAAGCTGCTGCCGTTCACCACCGGAAAGGGTACCAGCTCGCTGCCGTCGTCGCTCAGCCAGAATTGGAAAGGTGTCAAAAATTTGCTGTTTCAACGGTTTCAGCGACGTGCTGCGAGTGAACGCCCCCATTTCCAAATTTTCTTCCACCGTTAAAGACGGAAACACATTGGCAATCTGAGGCACATAGCACATTCCAAGCTGCACAATTTGGTTGGACTTCAAGCCAGCAATGTTTTCGCCCTTGAAGTTGATCTTGCCCCGGTGCGGAATCAGTAAGCCAAAAATAGTTTTTGCTAACGTAGACTTTCCTGCCCCATTAGGCCCGATCACTGCAACTAACTCGCCCGGATAAATTTTGAAATTCACGCCCTGGAGGATGTCGAGATCCTGAATATATCCGGCGTAAACATCCTCAACCTGAAGCAGGGGGTCGGCACTCGTCATACTGGCTTGCGCTAGGAGAATAGTTTGGCTAATCCTTCAAGGTTACTATTTGACAGCCAATCCTTAAGATTCGTAGCTTACAGCTTTGCCGCTATCAACTGACAAAACTTTACCACGTAGATTGGATGAAGCATCGCGAAACCCAACACTCATAGGAATCTGACACGGATTTTGCCTTGCTCTCCTCAACCTACCGTTTCTGGTAGAAATTTCATTTTAGGAAATCTCGGCACCCTCTGACGCTGCAAGCCTCATAATGAGAACAGATGCTTTACATTGCTTCATCATGGCAAGAGACCTGCGGGAATTCCTGAAACAGATTGAACAACGAGGTCAACTGCGCCGAATCCAGGCGATGGTTGATCCCGATTTAGAAATTGCCGAAATCGCTAACCGGATCTTGCAGCGGGGTGGTCCGGCGCTGCTGTTTGAGAATGTGAAAGGTTCTCCTTACTCTGTTGCAGTGAATGTAATGGGCACTGTTGAGCGCATTTGCTGGGCGATGAAGATGGAGCATCCTGAGGAATTGGAGGGATTAGGCAAAAAGTTGGGGATGTTGCAGCAGCCCAAGCCGCCTAAGAAAATTTCTCAGGCGATCGAGTTTGGCAAGGTTTTGTTTGATGTGGTGAAGGCCAAACCAGGTCGAGATTTGCTGCCTCCCTGTCATCAGGTTGTGGTCAAAGATAATGAGCTTGACCTGAACCAAGTTCCAATGATTCGCCCTTATCTAGGCGATGCGGGGAAAATTATTACGCTGGGATTGGTAATCACGAAGGACTGCGAGACGGGCATTCCCAATGTTGGAGTGTATCGGCTTCAGCTTCAATCGAAAAACACGATGACTGTCCACTGGTTGTCGGTGCGAGGCGGGGCGAGGCATTTGCGGAAGGCAGCGGAGCGAGGCAAGAAACTGGAGGTGGCGATCGCCCTCGGTGTTGATCCCCTTATCATCATGGCAGCCGCCACTCCGATTCCGGTAGACCTATCCGAGTGGCTATTTGCCGGACTCTATGGCGGTTCTGGCGTAAATCTGGCGAAATGTAAAACGGTTGATCTAGAAGTGCCAGCCGATTCAGAATTTGTCCTGGAAGGCACGATCACTCCTGGCGAAATGTTGCCGGATGGGCCATTTGGCGATCACATGGGCTACTACGGCGGCGTTGAAGATTCACCTCTGGTGCGATTTCACGGTATGACGCACCGCAAAGACCCGATTTACCTGACGACGTTTAGCGGTCGTCCGCCTAAAGAAGAAGCGATGATGGCGATCGCCCTCAACCGCATTTACACACCTATCCTGCGGCAGCAAGTCTCTGAAATCGTAGATTTTTTCCTGCCAATGGAGGCGCTGAGCTACAAAGCGGCAATTATTTCCATTGACAAAGCTTATCCGGGGCAAGCCCGCCGCGCTGCGCTTGCTTTTTGGAGCGCTCTACCCCAATTCACTTACACCAAGTTCGTGATCGTGGTAGACAAAACTATCAACATCCGCGACCCCCGACAGGTGGTGTGGGCAATCACGTCAAAGGTTGATCCGGTGCGAGACGTGTTCATCCTGCCGGAAACGCCCTTTGACACCCTCGACTTTGCCAGCGAAAAAATTGGTCTAGGCGGACGGATGGGCATTGATGCGACGACAAAAATTCCGCCCGAAACCGATCATGCCTGGGGCGCACCGCTAGAATCTGACGTGGACACGGCGGCAATGGTCGAGCGACGCTGGGCAGAATACGGACTCGCGGATCTGAAGTTAGGCGAGGTTGATCCTAATTTGTTTGGCTACGATATGTGCTAGCGAAGTCCTAAATTTCTCAGCCTCGTTCCCATGCTTTGCGTGGGAATGGGAGTAGGAAAGCTCAGCCTCCCGTTGCCGAACAGCAGAATTGATTAAGCGGGAATTTGATTGCGGCGTAGCGATTTAACAGCCATTAATAACTTCTTAGCTTGATATTGAGGTAATAGGATAGCTACTGCAATTTTGAATAGAATAATTGCCATGAGTTTGGGCCTTTTTAGCCATGTGGGATCGTTGGCGATCGCCACCCCCAGAAACCTCACCGCTGCTAATCCTTTACGTCGTTCTAAGTTGCCTTCCAGGGCTTTCACAATCAAGTATTGATAGCAGCTTCCTATAACTTTTCGCTTTAGAGCAGTTGAAGAGTCCAGCTTTGAGGAGAGGCTTGCTTCAGCAAAAGCTCGTTCGACTACCCGCAAACTCGATTTCTCCATCTTCCATACATTTGTGGACATTGAATTTGCAGAAATTCGATATAAAATCTGCGGCGATGGTACTGCAACAAATTCATAATGTGCAGCTAAACGTAACCACATATCCCAATCTTCAACACCAGGTACAGAGTCATCAAACCCGCCTACCGTATCTAGAGCCTGTTTACAAATGAGAGGATTGGAGCCGTTTTCGACAAAGTTCCTGATTAATAGCTTGGTATAAACTTGACCATTCGCCAGGATATGTCCGCCTGAGCGAAGGAATTGGTTAGATTCATCAATCCAATCCGTCCAGCTATAGGCAACGCTGGCTTGGGGATTCGCCTGTAGTGCTTTGAATTGAGCTTCTAACTTGTCTGCTGTCCAAAGATCGTCTGCATCGAGAAAAGCAATATACTCACCGGAAGCCTGTTCAATACCGCGATTTCTGCTAGCAGCTAAGCCTGCATTAGAGTAGGAAAAAACCTTAAGACGTGGATCTGAAATATCAGAAAGAATATCTAAAGTTGAGTCTTGAGAGCCGTCATTAATAACAATCAATTCTAAGTCGGAGAAAGTTTGGCTTAAAGCTGAATCTACCGTTTCTTTAATAGTTTTTTCACCATTGTAGACTGGAATAACTACTGAGATGAGCGGCATTTGATTTTAGCTCCTTAGATATTTTTGATCTAAGCTTTCTTGGTCTGAGATGGATCTAGTCGCAAATATCCTTGCAGCGCTTTCACATCAGAAAGACTTCCCAATTTGACAAACAAAGCTTGCGCTTGGCGATCGGGTAATAGACCTATCAAAACTGTTTTCAAGATCACTTTTACCAGCACTCTTGCTCGAAGTAAAGACGGGTCATTCTTTAGGGCAATCCAGAGGAATCTGACGGTTGTAAGGGCGCGTTTTCTACCTGCGGGCCTTTCTAAAGCATCTACAATTAAGCATTTGTAGCGGTTAGAAATGATGTTTTTCTGATGGCACTTTACAGAATCAGGAGCTTCGGCAAGGGCTTTCTCAATTACTCGCCTGAAGCCAATTTCCTGCCTTTCTACATTGTTAGACCATGAGTTTGAGTTGGGATATTTGCGATATAGAATTTGAGGCAGTGGAACGACAGTGAAGGGAAATTTAGCCGCTAAGCGTAGCCACATATCCCAATCTTGTCCGCCAACCAATGATTCGTCAAAATAGCCCACTGACTCTAGAGCATGGCGGCGAATTAGAGGGTTAGAGCCACTTTCAATAAAGTCAACGGATAGTAACTTGGCAAATACATTGCCTGTGGCGCTAATGTGACTGCCTCGACGAAGAAAGCGATCGCTCTCATCTATACAATCTGTCCAGCTATAGGCGACAGCCGCTTCAGGATCGGTTTGAAGTGCATTGAACTGAGATTCAAGCTTATCAGGTGTCCATAAATCATCCGCATCCAGGAAGGAAATATATTCACCAGTAGCTTCTTTGATACCGCGATTTCGACTAATTTGGGGCCCAGAATTTGAATGGGAGAAAACCTTAAGACGAGGATCTTTAATATTAGAAAGGATATCAAGTGTCGAATCTTTAGAGCCATCATTAATCACAATCAGTTCAAGATCTGAAAAGGTTTGACCTAGAACTGATTCAACTGTACGCTTGATGGTTTTTTCGGCATTATAGGCTGGGGTGACAACAGATATTAATGGCATATCTTGTGTTAGTTAGTTTGAGATTTTCTAGAAGGAAGGAAAGTACTCTCTAGCCAAAATCATATCAGACTTCCTCAGCTTGCTTTATGCATAGGTGAGTTATCGTTAACTAATACTGTTTACTTGTATCTCTTCGGATAAATTGTTCTCTAAAGTAGTGAAAGGGACTGATCAAGTTTCCAATAAAAAATGCCATTTCGCAGGCAGGACCTAATTCTGTATTCACTTTTTCTCGATACTTAAGTAGGTGAAGCAGCATCCTTCGGAGGCTACCAATAAAACTTTTTGAAAGCACAATTGGGGATTGCCAGGGATCGGTAAGAATCATCAGCAGACTACAGGTGCAGATACCATAGGTGCGGGCGATCGCCATCAAATAGCTCTTTTCTAACCGCCAGGGTGGAATACGATGGTCAATTTGCATCGCAGGATTATGCCAAATTTCCCATCCTTGCTTGTATAGATGAAGGGAGATTTCGTAATCGTCACCGCCACCGCTAGTATGAACCAGATGTTTTGGAACGCTTTCTAGCCACGCCCGTTTGCGGATTACCAATCCTGCTCCAGGTGGCAATCTTAACTTCTCTGGCTCGAACAGTTTTGGCTGATCGCTATATTTTCTAATCACTAAAAGATTTTGAACGTACTCCACGTTTGTTGTAGGCTCTACCTCGTAATCAGCGCGAATTTGCCCCCCGTAGGCACCTGCTTTAGGATGAGTTTGTCCGAATCTAAAGGCGGCTGAAACCCAGTTAGGCGCGGGTAAGTTATCATCATCCAGAAAGCCTACAAAGGTTCCATTCGCTTCTTCAACGGCTCGCTGACGGGCAAAGGCAAGACCTTGCTGCGGTTCAAAGTAATAGCTCAGAGAACAGTTTTGTCCCCATTCCGATTGATAGTCCTGAACGATTTTTGCAGTATCATCCGTGCTGTTATTATCAATAATAATAATTTCCCAATTGACTTGATCAAGGTTGATTTGCGATCGCAATCTTTCCAGGACTAAAGGAAAACGTTTTGCCCCGTTGTAGGTCGGTATAGCCACTGTAAAATCGATCTGCATCCCTGTAATTACCTCGCCTTTGATTGAGATATTAGCTACAGCATTGCCAGGAGTCATGTTTCCTTGTGAGAGCTTAAGTAGCCTTTTCTCCACAGATAAAAAGGACTGATTAAACTGCTAGTAAATAACTCTAATTCACAGGCTGCAACGAGATCAGTTTTAACTTTTGTGCGATATTTGAGCAGATGTAAGGTGATTTTGCGAATGTCGTTGAGCGTATAGGCAATCAGGGCAGGCGATCGCTGCCACCGCTTTACACTGAGCATCCGGGTAACGTAGCGGCTTAAACCAATTCCACGAAAGAAAGGAATCAGGTATTCTCGCTCCAGCCGCTGTTTAGGAATCTTGTGCCGCACCTGCATTGCTGGGTTATACCAGATTTCCCAGCCCGATCGCTGAATATAGGAAAGCATTTCTAAATCTTCAGCGGTCAACATATTGCCATCGACCCTACCGTTGAGGATCAGGCGATCGGGGACGTTTTCTAGCCATGCCTGCTTGCGAATCACCAGCCCTGCCGAAGGAGGCAACACTTTTTGGGCTGGCCGATAAATTAACGGATCGGGGCCGCGTTCGGTCAGCGCCAGGAAAGATAAGAGACGGCTGAAATTTTCGGGTGGCTCGACTTCAAACTCTCCCTGAATCCGACTGCCAAACGCCCCAGCGGTAGGATGGTCCTGGGCAAAGGTGTAGGCGGCAGCAATCCAGTTTTCGGCGGGAATGTTGTCATCATCCAAAAAGCCAATTAGGTCGCTTTGTGCTTCGCAGATGGCTCGTTTTCGGGCAAATCCAGCGCCCTGTCTGGCTTCATGACAATAGCGAATTGGATAGGGGCTATTTTGCTGATAGGCTCTAACGACTTCAGGTGTTGTGTCACGACTGTTGTTGTCAACTACAATCACTTCCCAAGCGAAGGCATCAGTACCCGTTTGGGATTTTAGACTTTCCAATACTTCTGGCAACCGTTGGGCACCATTGTAGGTGGGAATAGCTACTGTAAAATCGACCATTTTTTGTCTCTGGCAAGCACCACCCTAAAAGATATCAATTTCAATCGTGGGTGGCTTCAGTGTTTGCCTAGAAGTTTGTCGCGTAGATGCTTAATGCGATCGCGCAGTTTAGCCGCTTCTTCAAACTCTAGCCGCTTGGCTGCGTCCTTCATTTGACCTTCAAGCTGAGTAATCAGTTCCGGAATGTTTTCCAGCGGCAGATCGTCAGCGTGTTCGTAAGCGACTTCTAGCTCTTGAGCATTTAGCCGTCGGGAAACTTCCAGGAAAGAGAGAATCGAGTTTCGCTGCCGTTTGACGATGGGCTGAGGTGTGATGTTGTTTCTGGCGTTGTACTCTAGCTGAATGGCACGACGGTGTTCTGTAGTGCTGATTGCCTTAGTCATGCTGTCGGTCAGATTGTCGGCATAGAGAATTGCCTGCCCCTGGACGTGACGGGCGGCGCGACCGATGGTTTGGATGAGCGATCGCTCTGCCCGCAAAAACCCTTCCTTGTCGGCATCGAGAATGGCCACCAGTGAAACCTCTGGCAAGTCCAAACCCTCCCGCAGCAGGTTCACGCCAATCAGTACATCAAAGATGCCTTCCCGCAAATCTTGAAGGATCTCAATGCGCTCAATCGAGTTGATTTCAGAGTGTAAATAGCGAACCCGAATGCCGCGTTCCTGAAGGTATTCAGTCAGGTCTTCCGCCATTCGTTTGGTTAAAGTTGTCACCAGGGTGCGCTCTGCTCGACTGATGCGCATCTGAATTTCACCCAGCAGGTCATCAATTTGGCCTTCGGTGGGGCGCACAAAAATTTCGGGATCGACCACTCCCGTTGGGCGAATTACCTGCTCAATCAGACGGTCTTCAGAAACGTCTATTTCCCAATCGCCGGGAGTCGCAGAGACGAACACACACTGCTTTACTTTGTCCCAAAATTCCTCAGCTTTGAGCGGGCGGTTATCGGCAGCACTGGGCAATCGAAATCCGTGTTCGATCAGGACGAGCTTACGGGCGCGATCGCCATTGTACATGGCGCGAATTTGCGGAATCGAAACGTGAGACTCGTCAATCACCAGCAGCCAATCGTCGGGAAAGTAGTCGAGCAAACACTCTGGGGGTGATTCTGGAATCCGGCCTGCCAGGTGACGAGCATAGTTTTCTACGCCGTTGCAGTAGCCGACCTCACGCAGCATTTCCAGGTCATAGCGGGTACGCTGTTCGAGCCGCTGTGCTTCTAGCAGCTTGTTGTCTTTTTCTAATTCTTCCAGGCGATCGCGCAATTCTTGCTGAATCGCATCACAGGCTGCTTCCAGCCGCTCATCCGGTGTAACAAAGTGGCGAGCTGGGTAGACATTCAGCGCTTCCATGCTTTGCAGGGTTGCGCCTGTAACCGGGTCAATGTAGCGAATTGCATCAATTTCGTCGCCAAAAAACTCAATCCGAATCAAGCGATCTTCATAGGCTGGGCCAATTTCCAACACATCGCCCTTCACCCGAAACTTGCCGCGCCCCACGTCCAGGTCATTTCGCTCATACTGCACCGATGCCAGGTCGCGCAACACCTGCCGCTGATCGACCTCCATCCCTACCCGAAACGGAATCGAGGCTTTGAGATATTCCGAGGGAATTCCCAAACCGTAGATGCAGCTAATCGAAGCGACCACGATTACATCTCGCCGTTCAAACAGCGATCGCGTTGCCGAGTGCCGCAGCATATCGATTTCGTCGTTAATCGAAGCAGTCTTGGCGATGTAGGTATCGGTAACAGGAATGTATGCTTCGGGTTGATAGTAGTCGTAATAGCTGATGAAGTATTCAACCGCGTTATCTGGGAAAAACTCGCGCAGCTCATTACATAGCTGTGCCGCCAGCGTTTTGTTATGCGCTAAAACCAGCGTCGGACGACCGACTTTTTCGATCACCCGGGCCATAGTGTGAGTTTTGCCCGTTCCGGTTGCGCCGCGCAGGGTTTGGTAGCGGTACCCTGCATTGATGCTGGATACGAGTTGGGCGATCGCCGTCGGTTGGTCGCCCGTCGGTTCAAACGGAGCCTTAATTTGGAATTCCATAGAAGAGTTCAGCAGCCATTCTTAAGGAAACACCAGCCAACTGAGATATTGAGTTCTTGCGAATATCTACTGATAGCATCCTAACGAATTTTGCTTAAAGCAGCTATTGAAACGGGGTGCTGGAATCCGTAAACACGACTCCAACACCCCCATCTGATGATTTGTTCTAGGGACGCACAGCGGTTCGCCCCTACCCAAAATCCACCGCTTTACTCAGCCAACGGGAAAATGCTAACGATTTGGTTTTGCCCAGTGAAGTTCACGAGAAAATCAACCGTACCGTTCTCAAATTCGGTCGTGACGATCGCAATGTAAGAACCGTCTGCGGATTCTTCTAGCGCCTGGGTTTCAACGTTAACAATACCCTCAAACGCTCCATTTGCGGTAACAGCTTCTTCCCAACCCTGACGCAGCGTGTCGGTGGTGATGCTGGTTCTCACAGCAGGGTCATACATTTGAAGTGCTGCGCTGTAGTCGCCTGCTACCAGGTTATCGACAAAATCCTGGGCGATCGTAGTCAAGTCTTGCGATTGCTCGACAGACAGAGGCGCAACAGGCACAGCATCTTGAGCCTGAGCAGGAGGAGTAGCAGCCGTCAAAGCAACACCGAGCAATAAAATCAGGATGCACTTTTTCATTTAAGTTTCCTTGGTTGTTTGATTAAGGTGAATTGAGTGAGGGAAGAACCAGCGCTGATCCGTCAGGATGACGACATCCAGCAGGATTTTGTGCCCATGCCCTTCCCTTCCTTAACTTAACCTGGCTATCCGGAGTGATTTGCCTGCCAGAGGCAGCGTGCAACCTTAACTGGCGCTATCGGGTTCCGCCTGGGGTGGGCTGAGACTGAGGCTGTTGTCCAGCAAGGCAGTTGTACATCCGCAAGGTCGCAGCAGCAGCGTAGTTTCTTAGCGCCTGACTATTGGGGTTAAAGGCGTTGCCCGATTCATTCACCGGAGAAGCGACATTACAGTAACCCGACATTTGGCTAATCACCTGAGCGGCCCAGTGACCGGACGTATCCGAGAAGGCTCTAGGTTGCTGGGTCTGCTGAAGCTGAGTTCCACGTCCTTGCAGGTTTTGACCATATTGGGCAGCTCTGCTCAGCACAGCGATCATTTCAGCCCGTGTAACAGGTTGATTAGGACGGAAGGTTCCGTCTTCGTACCCGCTGATGATGTTGTTGGCACGAGCAAACTGAATCTTGGCAGCACTCCAGCGAGACGCATCTACGTCTGGATAGGGTCTGCTGCTGGTTTGAGTAGGAATATTCAAATCAACATTCGGGACTCGATCTAGCGATTCTAGAACCATTGAAACAAGCTGCTCACGGGTCAGGGGATTGCGTGGACGGAAGGTATTGTCTTCAAAGAAGCCCGAAATGAAGCCAACGTTAACGGCTTGCTGAATCTCGTTAGCATAGGTATCCCCAGCAATATCGCGGAAGGTTGTGCCCGTGCCGGGAGTGCCCGTACTAGGAGTGCCTGTACCGGGAGTGCCCGTACTAGGAGTGCCTGTACCGGGAGTGCCTGTACCAGGAGTGCCCGTACCAGGAGTTGTAAGCTGAGCTAGGGGGGTATCGGTGGTCAGGTAGATGTGCCCTGTGCCTCTACCCTGAAAGGAACGCTCAGCAAAGCGCCAGCCTGGATTGAGGTTGAGCTTGGCAAAGCCAGTGGTGGTGCCATTTGCTCTAGCGATTTCGATGGGTTGCCCACCAGGGGCGTTGGGTGCAGCATTGAGGATTAAGTCACCCCCACGGTTGACGACTCGGAGGCTGTAGCGCAAGCCCAGATCTTCACCAGCGGCACGGAGAGAGTAGCCGTTACTATCTAGGCTGCGACCGCAGATGCCAGTGAAGTCAAAGTTGAGCCAGAGTGGGTCAACAATGGTTGGGTTTGAGCCTGAAACACCCCAACAGGGGCGAGCATTGCTTCTTTGCCGCATAACGACGAGGTAGTGGGAAGTGCCAGCAGCGGTGCGGGGGGCGGCGACTGCGAGAAATTCGGTTTGGTTGACTTCTTGCTGCTCGAAGGTGACAGCGATCGCTGAGCTAGCAGGAATCGCAATGCTACCCATTGCAGTAGATGCAGCAACGGCGAGGGCAGCGATAGAACGGCGGATAGAGGATTTCATGATTACCTACGAGGATTCTGTATGAGCCTGGAATCTCCAGAGAGGCTGTGCAAGCTCCCTGCTTGGTATAAAACTATTGTTCTTCGAGAACCTCAGTTCTGAGGATAAGACGGTTGAAGTTCTGCGATTGTGCCAGTGAGTTTCATCCTTCCTGATTCTAGTCGATGAGCTTGAACCCTTTTGATAACAATCATTTCAACGTTTTTGGAAATCAAAAAAACAGCGTCATCAAGCCGCTAGCACTGGGACGGTTTAATATCTGTCCAGCGCAAAAGGCGATCGCACCAGCGACATTTAATACCGTCTCATTAAATAAACTCGTTGCCCTCATGCATCCGGGTTAGCGAGATTGTGTGAGGCTATACGCGCTGTTTGTCCTAAAGTTTGGCTTAAAAGGAAGAACCGGGCTGTTTCAAAAATTCTGCTTCGGTGGGTGTGGTTTCTCTTCCCAAAATTTCGTTGCGATGGGGAAACCGACCAAAGCGGTCAATCACCGCCTGATGTCGAACGGCGTAGGAGTAGGTATCTTCAAACTCTTTGCCCAACCCTGGATGATCAGCAATGAGTTGGTGAAACAGCGCAACGCATCGGTTTTGATGGTCTAAGTTTTCGCTGTGTTCTAGCGGCAGGTAGAGAAAAAGCTGCTGAAGCGGTTTTAGCTGCTGATGAAAGCCTTTGGCGATCGCTCCTTGAGTGGTTCCCAGGGCTTTGTGATCAGTCGCAAAAGCTTTAGGATCGTCGCGAAACATATTTCGGGGAAACTGGTCTAGCACCAGAATCAAGGCCAAGCTGCCAGCAGGCGACTCTTGCCAGTGGTCAAGCTTACCTGCTGCGGCCTGCTCGTAGGTCAGGAGAAAGCGATCGCGCACCTGCTGGTCAAAGGTTAGATCTTTAACAAACCAGGCTTTGCGCCACTGGTCAAAATTCGCCAACCCGGTTTGAGGATCGGCGAACCAAAAGGTTAGCACTTCGTCCGTTCGTGCCATGAGGGGAGGATGCAGGATGGGAGGGAGGAGGGAGGAGGTGGGGTAAAACCCTAGTTAACAGGCGTATTTTACCGTAGGGGCATGTTTCGCTGAGTTCTTGACGGTACGCCGATACAGGTTTGCCAAACCTGCGCTTACAGGGTTTTGTCAGTCAATCAGGGGTAAGCCCTCAGTTATTACCTTCTGTTGGATCGCTGGAGTCTTGAGTTTCGGGCTGGCTGAGGTTTTGCTGACGCAGAAGCTCTAGCTGTCGGGTGCGAAAGTCTGAGGCTTCAGTTCCCAAATTTTCTTGCTGAGTAGAGCTATATTCAGACAGGCTGCGACCGTTTCCTAGCGTGACACGGTGGATCAGGTCAAGCACGCTACCAGACTGGTTGCCGCTGCTAGAAAAGGGATCAGAGCTTCTGCCGTCTCCACTTAGGGAGTCATCTAATGGATTGACGGTGGTTTGGGCGATCGCAGGTTGCAGAGAGCTAGCGGTCAGCACTCCCACCGCCACTACAGCAGAAGCAAAACGCATGAATGTGAGAGAGAAGGCAGTCTTCATAGGACTAGGCTGGGATGCTTGTGGGTTAGGTTAACAGAACTTGAGACGTAAATGGATGAGAGCTTGCTCCCTCATCTCTAACGTCTAATCACGAGTCTAAGCAAAAGAGCGGCGAAGCAGAGAGCGGATGCTGAGGAGGGCGATCGCATCGAAACCCAACAGCACGACGAGTGCCATTCCCAGCGACACATCAGCAAAGGGAGCATGGAGAATCACGCTGTTCAACGCCCAATTACCGTGAATGTAGATGTAGCGAATGGGTTCAATCGCGTAGGTGAGGGGGTTTAAGCTAGCCACCGTTTGCAACCAACCGGGCATAAATTCTATCGGTGCTAGAGCAGTGCTGGCAAACAGCAGCGGCAGGTTCGTGACAAAAATTACGGCGATGAGTTCGATGTGCCCTGGCAATGCAAAGGCTAATCCCAGGCTCAGCGCCGTTACGCCCAACACCAGCATTAATACGATCGCCACCACCAGTCCTAACCCTAGCGGATTTGGCAAACCCGCCCCCAATACTGCGCTCAGGGCAACAATCGCTACGGTTTGTACCATGCTTAGCGTCGCAATAAAAATTGCCGATGCCAAAACAATTGAGAATCGAGAAGCTAGGGGTGCCACTAGCAGCCGATTGAGAAAGCCAAACTCGCGGTCAAACATCACGGGCAGTCCGGCATTTAGCGCTCCGCCAAAGGCAGTAAAGACAATAATTCCAGCACCCAAAAACTGCCCATAGTTAGCGCTTTCACCAAATAAACCCTGGGGAACATTTTGAAATAGTGCGCCAAATAGCACCAGCCACATCAAGGGTTGAATAATCCCGGCGATCAGCGTGCTGGGTCGCCGCTGAAGCTGAATAAACAGCCGTCGCGTTAACGCCAGCGTTTCCTGCATAAATTCGCCAGAGAAAAAGCCAGGAGGAGCGATTGCCACTTTTTCTCTAGATGGGCGAAGCTCAGGATTACTCAGTTCTGTGGGAGGTGGGGTAATCGTCTGACTCATGGGATTCCTCTATTGATTTAGGGCTTTTTGTTTCGAGGCTTCTAATCTGAGGCTCTGTTTTTACACTAGCGCATCTGACGTTATGTTTCGCGTTAACCCAGTCTCTCAAGTTCTGCATCTGCAATTTCATTGACCTTACTGGCTCTGCGTTACTCCAATCCCGCGAACCCTTAACCTTTTTGAGTTTGAGCCAATGATCGTTGATGCAAACCAAAACCATGCACCAATTCAAAGTTACGGTTCTCTAAATGAGATGTGTCCAGCGCATTAGGGACTGGAAATACTTGGGTTTACCTTTTTCTTGGCGTTGATTCTCTTCTAATTTAGTAGCAATGCCGGATCTTTTTGCTAGGCGATCGCTGTGAGCCAACTAAAAAATCTGAGAAACATAAGCTTGCATCTTTGCATTTGTCATAGTTTTTTCCTAACCTGGCAGCGATGTCAGGTTTTTTGGGGGCTTTAGGGGGATCTAAACCGTTTCGCTACCAACAGTAGGGCTTTTCAAACATCCTCTCAGAAGCTTTAGAAATTTTGTAGCCAACCCAATTGTTTTATTGATCTACAGTATTGCTAATCTTTGAGCAACAGGTAATAGAGTTGTCCGGTACTGTTGATTAGTCCAGCGCGATCGCCCGCCCATTCTCCCGTTCCCATAAAAATATCGACTCGTCCTGCTCCTCGAATTGCCCCACCTGTGTCCTGATCCAGCACAAAGCGGCTGATTAATCGGGATTCTAATTCTCCCGCAGAATTTGCGTAGGGAATTTGAGTTTGAATCAGCGCTAAAGCACCAGGTGGCATTAGGGATTTGTCGGTGGCGATCGACCGTTCTGCCGTGACGGGTACTCCCAAACTACCGATCGCCGCCGCCCCTCCAGTTTCCTGGAAAAACACAAAACGGTTGTTGCGCGGAATGTACAGGTCTAAATCAGCCGGATTTTGCTCAAAATACTGCATTAAAACGGGAAGCGACAGTTCTTCTAAAGTAAACTTGCCGTCATTCACCAGTTCTCGCCCCAGACTGGTGTAAGGGTACTCGGTGCGTCCCGCGTAGCCAACGCTCATCGTGCTGCCATCGGTAAGCTGGAGGCGGGCTGAACCCTGCACCTGCACCAAAAAAGCTTGAAGGCGATCGCTCAGCCACACCATCTCTAACCCTCTCAGCAACCCCGCTGAACCCTGTAGCCCATCCGTACCCTCAAGCTGAACTCGCGTCGGATGCGGCTGTGCCCACTGCGCTAAATTGGGCGGCAAGCGATAGAGCGGATATTGATATTCTGCTGTGCAAACTCGACTGGCGCGGTAGGTCGGCTCAAAGTAACCCGTAAACTCAACCGTGCCTGCCCCATCCGTACCGATCGCCTGATAAAAGTCAAACTCTCGCAGCACCGCAATCTGGAGCTGAGCCGGATCAGGATGGGCCAGCACAAGCTGCCGAAACCGCTCTAGACTGCGCTGGACGCGATCGCGGGTAATTCCTGGCACGGGATACTGTCTGTAAGCTTCTGCCGCTGCTGGGGTTTGCAAATAGTTTAGACTTTGGGCGATCGCCCCTAACAGCGGTTGGCGCTGGTTCAGTGATGCCAAAGACTCATCAAGCAACAATCCTGACTGAGAATGCTGCTCCAGCAGCACCGGATCGGCTTGCCTCAAAGCAGTATTCTCAGACCCAACAGACATTAAAGCCAAGCCAAGTACCAGACTCAGGCTCAAGCAGAAGAGAGCGATCGCTTTCATTGAACGGACGCAAAGTAATAACAATGTGGCACTGACTCAAGAAGTGAGATCTACGACTTCTTTGAGAAGTCGCAGATCTGAGCAGTCATCCCTGATCTCTTCCCCTAGAACCGATCTACGCTAGAGCTAAAAATCGGCTCTACCCGAATCGCAATCACGCGAGAAGGGCGAATCACCATATATTCGCCCTGAATGTTTTTGATCGGGACGCTGATAAACTCATCAGAACTCGACTTGGGCACGAGTTCACCGCTGTACCATTTCTGAAATTCCTGAATTGTAGAGAAACGCACTTCCTCGCGGTGTCCGCCCTCAATCATCAGATGCACCGCATACTCAGTCGGAGTTCTGGCATAGCGGCTTCTGGACTTTTCGCGCCCTCCCATGACGGCATCTTCTGAACCTGGATTATCTACCATAAACTTTTATCTTGCTTTTTCTAATGACCCTACAATTAAACCAAAATAGTTGTGAAGGCGCGATTCAATTGCGTATCGCATCATGATTGCAGCAAATTAAACTGTTGCAGGTGAGATTCGATAGTCTGGGGCAAGGTTTTCCGCAGTTCTGTTTTATTGCGAAACAAAAGCTGGTTACGGCTGGGCAGATCAAACGGAAACTGCCCCGTTATGTCCGATCGCTCCATCTGGGTCAGCAAAATCTGTTCCGATCGCTTCGCTTGCAGCGCATAGCCGATTTCAACGCAAACCTTAGGACTGGGAATCAACTGCGGCGGATCTCCATCGACCTGCAAAATTGGCGTACTGTCCGCAATAAACAGCAGCGTTCGCCGAATTTTTCGCATCAGGGTGCTGCTGAGCCGCACTGGACCTTCACTCAGTCGGTGCGATTCTTCTAGTTTGAGAGGGAGGCGCGATCGCCTGTTAAACCGCTCAATCAGGTCTTGCAGTTCATCTCGCAGCAGCTCACTCGACTGAGCATATTCCGTCTGATAGCACAGGAAAATCGTCGGGTCGAGGTTTGCCATCACGTCCAGCTTGGTGAAATAAACCTCGTGGCTGGTTAAGTCAATGTTGGCGATCGCATAGGTACCGCTGCCCTCAATGTAAAACTCAACCGCATCCCCTTCTAAATAGCGCTTGAACCACTCTGACTTTTTTACTTCGTCAATTTCATCTAGAAAATCAGCCCGCAGCGCTGCTTTGAGCAAACTCTTTTTGCTAAGGCGCAGGTCGTAGGAACGCTTCTCTAATTCTTGAATTGGCTCATACTCTGGAAGATACCAGGCTTTAACGGCAATAATCGCCATAACGCGCTTCCACCTGCCCCTTGTTTAAAACGACAACAGCACCCAAACCGCTACTAGCTGAGTGACTCCCTCTCATTCGTGATTTTATCTAGAGTTGCACTAATTGAACTTTCGGTCAAACGGTCAAGCAATCGGTCAAATCAATTAGTTGCAGCGCTCCCTTGATAACCAGAAGTAGGAAATATCAACGTTCTGCCTGGGTGCTGTTGGGTTGAACGAGACAGATTTGAATTAAACAGCGCTTTTACCTCTGTGGTAGTGTGAACGTTTGCTCGAACTTGGCTGTTAAATCTGCCAGGGAAGCTTCGTTGCTTCTTTTATCACTATAGATCTCTAATTTTAGGAATCAAGCCTGTGAAACCAAAGTTTACTCTGGGCAATGTTTAGCTATAATTTGCTGACGAACGTTTAGCGATCGCCCTTACTCATTGCTCACTCAACTTACTCACTGCCCGAAGCACCAAATCTACAACTCCTTAGGAAATCGCAGATCTGTCCCTCTAACTGTATCTCAGTTAACTTTTCATCTGATCATCATCGGTTTAACTAAGAGACAATCCCTAAAGGCAATGCCCACCTCTACTCAGGAATTCTGACCATGCTGAACACCCGTCCATCCAGTGATGTGCGAGGACAAGAAGCCAGGCTCAATGTGAGTCATTCCTCTACAACACACCCTAAGATGGAGGTTCACGGTTTGTTCAAGACCTTTCAGGTGCAGGGCAAGCCGCTGATGGTGCTGCAAAACATCAACTTTCAGCTTCGTGCGAGAGAGTTTGTTTGCTTGGTCGGGGCATCAGGCTGCGGTAAATCGACGCTGCTTAACATCATTGCTGGGCTGGACTCCCCAACCGCAGGGCAAGTTTTGGTTGACGGGGAGGTAGTTGCTGGGCCGGGTTCTGACCGAGGAATGGTATTTCAGGGCTACACGCTTTATCCCTGGCTGACGGTGAGTGAAAATATCGCTTTTGGGCTAAAGTTGCGTCGGATGTCGCGGGCAGAGCAACGGGAGCGAGTGAATTATTACCTGGATGTGGTGGGGTTGACACAGTTTGCTAAAGCTTATCCCAAGCAGCTTTCCGGCGGCATGAAACAACGGGTGGCGATCGCTCGTGCCCTGGCCAACGAACCCGAAGTTTTGCTGATGGACGAACCCTTTGGCGCACTCGATGCTCAAACCAAAGAACAAATGCAGCAATTCTTACTCAGACTGTGGAATCAAACCCATACCACTATTTTGATGATTACTCACGATGTTGAAGAAGCAATCTTCTTATCGCAGCGGGTGTATGTAATGAGTCGCTGTCCGGGACAGTTAAAGCTCGAAGTCCCGATCGCTCTATCTGCTCAGCGTGAACTGGAGACAAAGTTAACCCCAGAGTTTGTAGAGATCAAGCGCCAGGTTCTACACGCTTTGCGAGAGGATAATTAGGCATCCTTTAAGCTCTTTGTTGCATGAGTGAGTGTGTAGGTCTCAGACAAAAGCGATCGCGCCCCTCTCGTTTTGCCTGATAAAGAGCCTGGTCAGCAATTTCAATCAGGTTTGCAACCTCATCTTCTATATACGGATTCACCGTTGCAACGCCTACGCTAATCGTTACTTTTTCCTGTTGAGACTGAAGGTGAGGAATGGCTAGCGCTCTCACCTGAGCGCAGATTTGCGTTGCGATGTAGGTAGCTCCGGTTGCGTCTGTGTCGGGCAGTAAAACCACAAACTCTTCGCCACCATAGCGAGCAACTAAATCCAACGGGCGACTAATCACCGCTGAAATGGCTTGAGCGACCTGCTGGAGACAGCGATCGCCCGCCTGGTGTCCGTAGGTATCGTTATAAAGCTTGAAATGATCAATATCACACAGAATGAGAGAAAGTGGGATTGGACAGGCATCTATAGTACAAAACTGCGATCGTCGAATGCGCCGCTGCTCTTGCTCTAGAGCTTCATCAAAGCGGCGACGATTTGCAACTTGAGTTAAGCCATCTATGGAGACAAGCCGTTGTAAGTTCCGGTTGACCGCTTCTAGCTGCTGTTGCAGTTGAACTTGCTGCCGCTGAAGCTGAGATTGCTGGATTAATCGTCGCACCCGCTGCCGTAAAACTGCCCAGTGAATTGGCTTAGTCACGTAGTCAGCGGCTCCTACTTCAAAGGCATGGTCAACAGATTCTTGATCATCTAGCCCAGTAATCATCAAAATGGGAATGTCTCTTCCTTGAGGCAAAGTTTGCAACCAGGCACAGCATTCAAAACCATTCAGTTCTGGCATCAGGGCATCAAGTAAGACCAAATCTGGCTGCTGTTGCTCAAATACTGTGAATGCTTCTCTGCCATTTTGCGCTTCTATCGTCTGATAGCCTTCCCGTTCTAGAGAGAGCCGTAACTGCATCCGGGCAAACTGATCATCATCTACGATTAGGATCAAAGGAGTTTTGTGCTGAAGTAGTGCTTTGTTCATTTTCCCTGGTTGAATTCTTGAAGAGCAGTTCTGGCTAGGCGATATTCAGCTTGTAGGCGTGATACTTTCGTTTTTATGCCTGTTAGATTACCCTCTCGCCCACAGGTTTCTAACGCTCTAGACAGTTCTGCTAGACGAGTTGCGCCAAGTGACGCACTGCTAGACTTGAGCCGATGGGCAATTTGACAGACTGTGGTGGTATCAGCGGCTTGGCTAGCTGTGGCGATCGCCTCCACCAGTTTGGAAGATTCTGCTAAATAGCATTCAATCAAAGCAGACATGGCAGAGGGATTGTCTCCAATCATTTCCTGCAACGCCTTCAAAGCCTTTGAATTTAAAGCAGAAGTAGATTCAGTTTGAGCATCGGGGGAATTAGAAGTATCGGTAAATTGCTCAGTCTGGGCGGGTAAATTCTCAGCCGCACGAGATCTGCATTTACCAAGAGCAGCTTTTAGTTCTTCTGGATGGATTGGTTTACTAATATAGTCGTCCATGCCAGCAGCAAAGCACTCTTCGCGATCGCCTTGCATTGCATTTGCAGTCATGGCAACGATCCGGGGGCGTGAATCTGCTGACCACTGCTGGCAGATTTGACGGCTTGCTTCTAACCCATCCATATCCGGCATTTGCACATCCATTAGCACCAGATCGTAGGGCTGACGATGTAGCGCTTGCAGAACTTCTAAACCATTGGCAGCAACATCTGCTCGGTAGCCCATTCGCTCTAACATCAGCAATGCTACTTTCTGGTTAACCAGATGGTCTTCTGCTAGAAGAATTCGCAGGGGCAGTGTTTCTGCTGACCAATCGCCCAAACGGGTAGCACGAGAAGAATGCTGCTGGGGCTTGATTGGTTTTGCCAACAGTGCATGAGTTAGTACTTCGTAGAGATGAGATTGTTTAATGGGTTTGCTTAGACAATCTGTGAAATGAGTCCTGAGCGTCTCAGACTGCGCTTCGGGCTTACCCATTGAGGTCAACATGACAAGCGGTAACTGGTGGCTGCTGGGAATCTGATGAATTTCGGCTGCCAGCGTTACTCCATCCATTCCTGGCATTTGCATATCTAGAATAGCAACGTCAAAGTGTTCCCCTTGATGTAGCCAACCTAAAGCTTCAACACCAGACTGAGCTGCACGAGTGACCATACCCCAGGTTTCAGCTTGCAGAGTGAGAATTTGCCGATTGGTTGGGTTATCATCCACAATTAGTAACTGTTTTCCAGAGAGTTTGGGCAATAACTCAATCAGTTCTGCTGATTCTGCACCTGTTCTAGATGGGGCAATGATTGTGAAAAAGAAAGTTGAACCTGGTGAGGGGGGGTGGTAGTGAGTTGAGCGCCAGTGAGTTGAGCGCCAATGGGGGGAAGGGGTTCCGCCTATGCGTCCCTGGCTTTCAACCCACATGGTGCCACTCATCATTTCGCTCAGGCGTTTACTAATGGCTAGCCCCAGTCCAGTTCCTCCATAGTGGCGGGTAGTAGAAGCGTCAATTTGGCTGAAAGCTTTAAAGAGGCGATGGAGGCGATCGCCAGGAATTCCAATTCCCGTATCTTGAATTGCAAACTGAATTTCATAAACGGGTTCTTTACAATCTGAAGGTGAGTCGTGAAGCGCAGTAGCCGTCACTGAAACGATCACTTCTCCTGCCTCCGTAAACTTAATTGCATTACTAATGAGGTTCACTAAAACTTGCCGCAGACGGGTTACATCTCCCAGGATGATATTAGGCGTACAGGGTGTAATCAGGTAGCCTAGCTCAATTCTTTTTTCGGCTGCTTTGGTTGCTAGCAGATCAATCGCTCCTTCAACGCAATGCCTCAGGTTAAACGGCTGCGTTCCCAGGTCTAGTTTGCCAGACTCGATTTTAGAGAAATCCAGGATGTCATTAATGATGCTTAACAGGGCATCACCACTGGTGCGAATCGTCTCGATAAAATCTCGCTGTTTCACATCAAGCTGAGTGTCTAGCAGTAGCCCGGTCATGCCAATCACCGCATTCATAGGAGTGCGAATCTCGTGACTCATCATGGCTAAAAACTCACTTTTAGCTCGGTTGGCAGATTCGGCTTCTCGTCTAGACTGTTCCAGCGCAAAGTTTTTGCGCGTTAGTTCTTCTCGCTGTTGGGTTTCCTGCTCTAGCAGTTGGTCGCGATCGCACTCAATCCGCTTGCGTTCGGTAACGTCTTCCACAATGTAAGAAAGGCGCGGCTGCTCACCAGGACTATGGTTGATAAGGCAAACACTTGCTGCTAGCCATTTACAGTCTGTAGGCGTTTCGTGAGAATACTCAAATCGAACCGGGGCTTGGGTTTCGACGGACTTCCAATAGTGTTGAAGCCAACGATTTAAGTGCGATCGCGATACGCCTAAATCAGTTGCAAACTGGTTCCGTAAGGCTTCTGGAGTCGTTCCAAAGAATTGAGCGGAGGCTAAATTGTCTGACAGGTGACGCACGTTATCGTTATAGAGTTCAACAATTCCCATCATCATCGCTCCGCTATTAAAAAAACTGCGAAGAGTTGATTCACTTTGCAATAGAGATTCTTCTGCTAGTTTGCGATCGGTAATATCTTTCATGAAGCAGTGATGTCCAACAAACTGCTGGCGTTCGTTGTAGATAGATATCATCACAAACTGTTTGTAGAAAAGCGTTCCGTCTTTTTTAATGCCTCTAGTTTCAGCTTCTACTCTGCCGTCCTTCAGCATTTGATGGTAAGCCGCTACCATTTGTTTAACATCATCTGGGTAAACTGTACGTTCCCAGTTCATGCCTATCATTTCTTCTGGTTGATAGCCTGTGATTGCTGCGTAGGTAGGGTTAACTGTAACGTAGCAGCCTTGAGGATCAATCTTTGACATTCCGGCAACGGCGTTTTCCAGGGCTGCACTCATCTGTCGCAAAGTTGCTTCGATGCGCTGCTGTTCTAAAATCCGCAGGTCAAGCTCTTGATTAATTGCTTCAATTTGCCGAGTCCGACGTTTGTCAGATTGGGCAAGATGCAGGCTCAGGGCTAAAGTCCAGGCAATAAACAAGCCGCCACCCAGTACGATTGTAGGGAGGGGCGATCGCTTCTCCTGAATCAACGAGGGACTTGGAGCAACCTGAAGTTGCCAGTTGATTCCCCGCAGTTTGATCTTTTCTTGCTGTGCCCAATCTGTCACGCCTGGAAACGCAGAACCATGCCTGTAAATGAGTTTATTCTCTTCAAGAAGGATAATCTGATAGTTCTGAGTGAATTGTGCAGGCAGAATGTAACTGAGCAGGGATTGGATCTGAAAAACGCCGCCAATGTAACCATCGAACCGTTCCCCAACATAGAGTGGAACAAATACTAGAAAACCTGTGCCGCCCTGTTTCAATTCCAATGTGTTTGTTAATGCAGTTTGTCGCAGCAGACGAGCTGTTTCTAGGGCAGTCCGCCGATCTGAAAATTGGCTCAAATCTAAATTCAGGATGGCTTCGTTTCCTTCTAACGGCGCGACCCAGCGGACGTGAGCGGCGGCATCAATCCATTCGATCGCCTGCCAACCGCTAAAGTCCTCCAAGTAGGCGGCTGCATCGGACTCCCATTCTGGTTGAGGTGTGCCGCCTCTAGCTTCCCATCGTTTCGCCATCCGCTCTAAAGCCAGAATGCGCGTGTTCAAGCGATTGCTAATTTCAGCCTCAATGGTGGTTGCCTCATGAGCGATCGAAGATTTGATTTGGTCGTGCTGATACACCCGTAAGTTTTGCCACAGCAGCAAAATCAGCACTGAGATGACTACACCGACGATGAGAGGGAGCGATCGCTCCCCACTTCGCCGAAACCGAAGAAATTGCAGGCGAATCCACCTGAATAGCTGAGGAATAAATTTGATTAGCTGGAACCCGCAGGATAGATCGTGTTGTTTCACTCTCATCTGCTTCACCGTGTTTTTACAATCCAGCTTTCCCTCAAACCGAAATAGAAACGTAATAGATGCGGCAAATTTAATTGAAGAATGAATCCCAATATTCTGGAGCGTTGGGTTTCGCAAAGCTCTAGCTCAACCTACAAATTTTTAGTTTGGAAGCAGACTAACTACCTGAAGTTTGACACGGAGGGACAGGACGCGATAATCATGATTCAACCGTTACATCTGTTTTTTTTCAATGCAACATTTTCCGAACTTTCAATTTTCTCAGCAGCAGGAGGGACGGACATGGATATCAGCTTAATCCTATCCAATATTCTGAACCCACCCGTTCTGTTTTTCTTCCTGGGAGTTACTGCTGTTTTAGTCAAATCTGACCTGGAAATTCCTGCGCCTATACCAAAACTCTTCTCGCTCTACCTGCTGTTTGCGATCGGCTTTAAGGGAGGGGTAGAACTAATCAAGAGCGGCATCACGCAGGAAGTCATTTTGACGCTCCTGGCAGCAATATTAATGGCTTGCATTGTGCCACTTTATACCTTTTTTATTTTGAAGTTAAAGCTAGACACCTATGACGCAGCGGCGATCGCCGCCACCTACGGCTCAATTAGCGCAGTCACATTTATCACTGCAAGCGCCTTCCTGACGGAACTAAATATCGATTTTGACGGCTACATGGTAGCTGCCCTCGCGCTAATGGAGTCTCCCGCCATTATCGTGGGACTGATTCTGGTCAACCTCTTCACAGTGGACGAAAAACGGGAATTCGCCTGGTCAGAAGTGCTGCAAGAAGCATTTCTTAACAGTTCAGTATTTCTGTTGGTCGGCAGTTTGCTAATCGGTATGTTGACGGGAGAACATGGCTGGCAGGTCTTAGAACCCTTCACCCAGGGACTCTTTTACGGCGTGTTAACCTTCTTTTTACTGGATATGGGACTTGTTGCCGCCAAAAGAATTAAAGACTTGCAAAAAACCGGACTCTTTCTCATCTCCTTTGCCATACTGATTCCTATAGTCAATGCAGGCATCGGATTGCTGATTGCCAGGTTCATCAGTATGCCTCAAGGAGATGCCCTTTTATTCTCCGTTTTGTGCGCCAGCGCTTCTTACATTGCCGTTCCAGCAGCGATGCGGTTGACGGTACCCGAAGCGAATCCTAGCCTGTACGTTTCGACTGCTCTAGCGGTGACATTCCCCTTCAATATCATCGTGGGAATCCCGCTTTATCTGTACGGAATTAACCTGTTGTGGAGGTAGTCCAATGCATCTTGTTAAAAAAATAGAAATCATTGCTAACTCATTTGAGCTTGGCAAAATCTTAGATAGCTTGGATAAATCAGGCATACATGGTCATGCGGTGATTCGCAATGTGGCGGGTAAGGGGCTGCGGGACGGCTCCGAAGATTTGGATATGACGATGCTAGACAATGTTTATATTCTTGCCTTCTGTATGCCTGAGCAGATTAAAACAGTAGTTGAAAATGTTCGTCCTCTACTCAACAAGTTTGGTGGAACCTGTTATGTCTCAGATGTGATGGAAATTCGTTCCGTTAAGTGTATTGCCTCACTGTAAATATTCCAATGAATTCTTAAATGAGTGCCCAAATGAGTGCCCAAAATACTTTTATAGGTCGTCGTAACCTCCTCAAACGAACTCCGATTGCCATCTTGGGTTTAGCTGCCAGTAGCCTGTTTTGGCACGTGAAACAGGCTGAAGCGGCTGAGGCGATCGCCACTTCCCTCACCCCCGATGATGCCTTGCAAAAATTGATGGAAGGCAATCAGCGATTTGTTCAACATCAGCCGCAGTATCCCGATCAAACTGCCGCTCGGCTACAGGAAGTCGCTCAAGTGCAGCATCCTTTTGCTACGGTATTAAGCTGTGCTGATTCACGGGTGCCTGCTGAACTCATTTTTGACCAGGGGATTGGCGATATTTTTGACGTGCGGATCGCCGGAAACATCGCTACACCAGAGGCGCTGGGCAGCATTGAGTATGCCGTTTTCCTGCTGGGTACGCCCGTGCTGGTGGTGTTGGGGCATGAGCGCTGTGGGGCTGTCACAGCGGCAGTACAAAATGAGTCTCTGCCCGGTGAAATTGGCAGCTTCGTCAAAGCTATCTTGCCAGCGGTCGATCGAGTTAGAGGCAAGGCAGGCGATATGGTTGATAATGCGGTGACTGCGAATGTGCAGTACCAAATTGAACGGTTGAAGCGATCGCCCCTCCTAACGGAGCAATTACAGTCCGGCAAACTAAAAATCGTTGGCGGACGTTATGACCTAGACACCGGAGCAGTGACAATGATCGCTTAGTCACGTAGGATGCGCTAGCGCAGCGTAACGCACCACTCGATGCGTTACGCTGCGACCTTCCCCTAACACACCCTACATCTTCAGTTTCCACGAAGACCAACAGCAATTTTGCGAGTTACGTCCTGCAAAATCGAATTGCCCTTACGAAACAATAAAGCCCCACCTGCCCAATAGAACAAAACTGTCATGATGAGTGGAGTTTTAAGATACAAATTTGGATTTAGAGCAGGGTTTTCAGTCGGTATTAGTAAGGAGAGGAGGGTTAACATCGTAGTCAAGAAACCAACAGCAATAAAGCTTCCCATCGGTGTACTTGACTTTAGCCCATCTTTTTTTGATTGGGCGACTTTGTAGTCTTCTCGGTTGGATAGCGATCGCAATGATCCTTCAAACTCCTTTACGTCACCATACCAGCTATCCAGTCTTGTAAAAAACAAACCACTGATGAAACCAATCAAAGTGAAATAAACTCCCACGATTGCAAGAGCATTATCCATGACTTTCCTCCTTTTTAATTATGCGTTCGAATTCTTTTCGTAATGTTTCGTAGTGCCCATTTCCTAGTTCGTACCGAACCCTATCGGAAACCAACTTTCCCTGTGGCTCTGAAGTAATTTCCTCATTAGCCCTCAATTCTCTTACTGTTTGGTCGAATAGCTCTCGACATCCAACATTTATTTCAATGGTGCAGTTATTTCCAGACCATTTTGCATTTTTTAGAGCTTGAATTATTAACTCAATTCTTCTCTGTCGGAAAAACTCTGGATATTTGTATTGGAGATTCCGAACTACATATCTTGACCGACCCAGAGGCAGCTTAAAAATTTGCCCGATGCTCTCAGTAGAAGGAATCGAATTTGTCAGAAACTGATTGTAGATAGTATGTATGCGTTCTGTTTCCAACTCAGTAATTGACATGAATCTTCGTGAGCTATCTAGCCATGAAATCCACTCCTGAAATGCAGCATTAGCAAAACCAACGGTCAGGTCTTTTCCGAAGACAGTTTCCAATGTGCTGAGATACTCATCTGAAACCTCTATCGTGATAGTTGGCATATCTTAAGTCCAGAAAATACGAGACAAACAAACTCTTGTAGGGTGGGCATTACCCATAAGCATCAAAGGACAAGAATTTCAAGGCTTTTGATGGGCACTACCCACCCTGCTGACTCACTTTTTCTCGGTTTCGTCTAACTTATCCAGGATTTTGACGAGTGTGATGAGTTCGGTTCTGCCTGCCTCACTGAGGTGAGCAACTCTGGGCTTGAGCGCTTCCAACAAGTATTCATCCAGTTCTGTTTTTTCTGTAGGTTGCTTTTCCTCAAACAGAGAGGAGACAAAAATTACTCCCGAACCAGCCAACAGTACAAAAGCAAGGATATCAACCATTACAGCCTCCTGAATTTATTCACTAAGTAACAAAGCAGTCTGCGATCCAGCCCGTTTGCCCAGACTCAAGCTGGTTTTGGGCGGCAGATCTACGACTGAGAATTAATGCTGGAGCAACGGCTTCATGCCATATCACTCCATCCGCCTGAATTACCCGTCCTTTTAGCCGCACCCAGTCACCCCACCTGATTTCTCCTAAGATTGCCGACGAGTCCAGCGTAGGTAACTCACGAAAGTTGGCGCGGCTTGCTCGTCCGTTGCAAGTTTTAATCTGAACTAAGTTAGACGGAGTCTTAGGTTGAGGCGGAAGCGAGAAATTGAGTGGGTCTGTAGGCGAGGGGGAGAGAGCAGGAGTTGGAGAAGGGGTTTGATAATTGGAAGGGTCAGGAAGTGATGGAAAATCAGGTAAAAGCCCCTCTAGTGGTTGAACTTCCAAAGTCTGAGGAAACTTGAGCAAGAGCGCGGTAGCAAGCAAACTGAATGCCAGGATACTTCGAGAAATTATCATAGTGCGAGTTGTTCAGGGGTAGGATTTGCGGCTCACACATTCAATTTATGTGAATCGCTGAAAACCCTCAATTCATTAGATTTCAGCTATTTTCAGGGTGGTTGAAAATGAGTTTTGGAAAGTTCAGTAGACTTCAGCTTTGTGTTCAAAAGCTGACAAAATTGAAATACTTTTGTAGAGTTCAGCAAAGTTCAGCGAAGTTCAGCCTTAAACTGATCTCCAGGAGTGCATTGATACCTGAAAAGCCTATGAACGCCGAGGAAGCACTGAGTTTCATCGAGGATCTGCTAGTTCAGCAGGGACAGCGGCTCAACGATTTACAGCGACTCGTCTTTTTGGGTACCTGGCATGGCAAAGATTACAAAATCATTCACCGAGACTGCCAGAACAGATGTTCGCTAGATCACCTAAAACGTAACGTTGGACATCAGTTGTGGAAGCTTCTATCTGAGGTGCTAGAAGAGAAGGTAAAGAAAAACACGTTGCAGGGCTGTGTTGTTCGGGCTTGGCAAAAGTCGCACTATGCCTCGAATAGCTTTCTAAGAGACAACAGCCTAGCTAACGGTCAGGCTAGCAGTCAGTTGCAGCTCGTTCAACAGCCAGTGTCTAGCACATCAGAATCGTCCGATGAATTGTTGGTGAGCGGTGCGGCTGAACTTTCTGCCTTTGATAATTGGATGACATTAGCTCGATCGGGTCCTCAGTCCAGTTGGGGGGATGCCCCAATGGACAAACCTTTCTATGGTTTAGATGCTATTCTTAATCAGCTTGACCAGCTAATTCGAGTGGACTTTTGCAGGTTGCTGTCGCTATATAGACTCAGCGGCATTGGGAAGACGGCGCTGGCTTTTCAACTGGTACGTCAGGTGATGGATCAGTTTGAATTTGTGATTTGGCGCTCGCTCAAACACGCTCCAACCCCACCCGACCTCTTTGCTGATTTAATTGCTCATTTGTCTTGCCACCAGAAGAGCAGTAGCGACCTGGATCGATTGATGCAGCACATCAAAAATCGTCGTTGCCTAATAGTTCTAGACGGATTTGAAGCAGTCCTTCGCGGTAGTGTACACGACGGCTCATATCAAGACGGATATGAAAATTATGGAGAATTCTTGCACCAGATGGGGTTAACCTCCCACGAAAGTTGTCTAATTGTATCGAGTTGGGAGAACCCCAAAGAAATGTCTGAGGTTGAAGGCAATCCCAGGTATGTTCAATCCAGAAATTTGAAAGGTTTGGGGATAGGAGAAACCAGAGCTTTATTTCAGGCTAGAAACTGCTTTGGGTCGGATTTACACTGGCGAGAACTGACTCAGCGATATTGGAGACACCCGCTGGTGCTTAACTCAATTGCAATGGATGTGCGAGAACTTTGCAAAGGAAATATAGATCAATTCTTAAAGCAGGCTGATTGGATTGCGATCCCGGAAGAACTGTGTCGTTGTTTAGAACAACATCTGGGGCGACTTTCGCAGGCAGAGCACACCCTGGTTCGATATTTACAGCAGCACGGAGATCCGGTTCGTTTTGCCAACTTACGAGATGCCTTTACAGAACCAATTTCTAACCTGGAACTGAGAAAAGTCTTGCGATCGCTCAATCGACGCGCCCTGCTTGAGGTGAATTCAGCAGGATATTCTTTGCAGCATCTGGTGATGGAATATTTACATCTGTCCGCTACACGACATTGACAGATAAACTGATACTGTAGTATGTACTTAGTAAGGTTTGTTAAAAATTAAATAAGTTGTTTCCAGGTTACGCGCACAGGGCAGTCCAAAGTTGAAATCTTTAGAAGGCTTCTTTGGGCAATTGAATATTGGACTGTAGGTTTCACGAGTTAAACGCTGCTGCAAGAGGTCAGGTAACATACTGGCGATCGCCACGTTTCTGTCAATCTTAAAACTCACAGTTGGTTTTCCTTGCAATTACTCGTCTGCTCAGCCTTCTTTTGTGCATTACCCTGCCTAACCATGCTCTATGTCCTACCGAGATCTGGAATCTGACGCGGAACGTCTATACACTCACCTCCTAGTGCTCCGTGAGACATCCTCCGCTGAGGGGCTGTTATATCGGTTCAAAGCGCTCTTTATCGATGGCGATCGCTATCCTGAGCCAGAGATCCTGCTGACCCTGCGTCGAATCCTAACCTCAAGCTGGGTGGAGCAAGAGTTCGACAACATATTTAATCGCTGCTGCTACATTCTCATCAACTATTGGTGGCTGCGTCGGTGCTGGTGGATGACCTCCGACTTGGTTCAACTGATCGACACCGCCGCTGCTGAGCCAGCCCCTTCTGAACAAACAGCAGTCCTGCGAAATCAGCTAAAGCGGTTTGTTCAATCTGAGAAATACAGCCTGCTAAAAGCCTGCGAACGAGTTGTTAACTTTATCCCTCCAGGTAGCACCACCGAAGTTGAAGTCATTGGTGGGTTGATTTCTCAATATCCTTTCCTGTATCCCTATTATCTTCAAGAGTGGGACAGCGGTGACTCAGGGCAGCAAATGCTTAAAGTCCTTCAACATACCCGTGAGCAAGAATTTGAAGAATTGCTGTTTAACTACGTTAAAAGTTCGCGTAGAGAAAATTTAACCCATTCAAACGGACCCCTCCTCCCCGTTCAGAAACCGACTTCCCTTTCGCCCGAAAAATTGCAGACTGCTATCCGGCGTTTTTCTGGGAAGGTGGAAGGAGCCTACACCTACCAAGATATTGCTAGACAAACCCTGACGAGTTTTAAGCAGCTTCCAGACCATCGTGCCGTAAAGCACTCCATCGGCAACTACTTGGTCAGGTCGATTCACCATACCGCCCAGCCAACTTACGGCGACCATAAGTTTAACTACTGGTTGGGTAAGCAATTGGGAAATAGCTGCTTTGAACGAGATAGCTCCAAACCCAATCACCGTCTGCTGCTCCACTCCTGCCGTGACCTGATCGATGCCCTGCTTGCTCCTCCAAGTTACAGTTTTGAAAACCACACCAGTTTTGAAAATCACACCATGTTTGTGGACTTAGTTTCAAACCTGGAGGCGACCTTTACGGTTGGCTTCCTGCTGAAAATTGTGCTGCTTTGTCAAACATCAGTAGAAAATCTGAGAGCGATCCGCGAATGTGTGGCAGCCCAATTCGCCAAACTATTCAAATACTACGAATCCCACTCTAAGGAAAATCTCAAGTGGTTAATCGAGTGTTTAGACAACTGGTTGATTGCATCTACAGTCCAGTTTGGCCGCTGGAATCACTCCGTCTGGGCATCTCTTGTTAGTAGCCCTGCTAGATAAGCGTTTAGATGGAGCGGTTTGTCAGCGTTGACCCGTATTGCTTTCACTATCAAACGGCGGGATGCTCAAACAGTTCAGCTATTCTGTTCCTGCACGGATTTATGGGAGACTGTCGTGAGTTTGAGGGGGCGATCGCCCGTTTGTCTAACCAATATTACTGTCTAGCCGTTGACTTACCAGGACACGGAAAAACTCAGGTTATAGCCGATGAGGCTTACTCTATCCAAAACACCGCTCATGGGTTAATTCAATTCCTGAGGGCCTTGAGAATCCAATCCTGCTCTTTAGTCGGCTACTCAATGGGAGGACGACTTGCCCTTTACCTGACCCTCCACTTTCCACATATTTTCATAAAAGCAGCGTTAGAATCTGCCTCTCCAGGACTAAAAACCACAGCAGAGCAAAAACAGCGAATTCGACGCGATTTCACTTTAGCAGAGAAACTAGAGACCAATTTTCCTGCCTCTTTAAAGAAATGGTATGAGCAACCGCTATTTCACTCCCTTCAACGCCATCCCAACTTTGAAAAACTGTTGAAACAACGGTCACAAAACTGTCCTAGACAACTCGCTAAATCCCTCCGTTACCTGAGTATAGGATGTCAGCCCTCCCTTTGGCGGCAAATTCGACAAAACACAGTTCCCATCAGCCTGCTAGTAGGCGAGTTAGACCCCAAATTTGTTTGGATCAACACTGAAATGTCTCAAGTAGGAAAACTCATGCAGTTCAATTTGATGAAGCAGTGCGGGCATAACATTCACTTTGAAAATGCTGATGTTTTTGCAGAATATGTCCAGCTTTTTTTGAATGATCGCCTGATAAAGTAGTTTCGAGATTGCTGGATCTGGGTATGGTAGCTACCGCAGAAGCACGGCGATCGCCGAAATTTGTCCACCCTGGTTGGGAGGTCGTCATCTATAGCGGTAGCCGCTGTGAGTGTCAGCTCGCCCTACAGTGACGATTGGAGTGAGGAGTGAGGTAAAAGGTTAGCGCTCCTAATGGATCATTGATTTTTAGCGGCACGGTGAGTAGCGATCGCACTCCTGCACAGTGGGGGAGCGATCCAGCAGAGGTGGAAGAAGCAGCCGTAGTTTTGAAGCGATCGCCAATTGCCCGCTAATTTGGTGCAATTGCAACAGAGATGAAAGACTCCGAAACGCTGGGTATCGTTTCAACCCACGAAACCCTTTTGCATTTGCGGGCGCTGGCTAATCTCTAGTTCAACTTGCCGTCCGGCTTGAGCAACTACTCGGAAAAGATGCTGCTGGGTGTCGCTGCCCAATACGGTAAAAGCAGCTTAGAGTATGTGCAGGCTGGAGGAAAGCCTCGTAAGCGCTCAGCACGAGCGATATCCACCACCGAGGTTGCACCTGAAGCTACGACTAGTGTGACCCTAAACGGCAATGGAACAAGCGCGATCGCGAATTAGATTCGGGTTGAGGTAGTAGCTTGGCATTGCCAAGCTACTACAGCAGGGTGTCACTCCTCCGCCTTCTCCATCGCCAGGTTTGCCTTTGCTTTTTGCCACAAAGCTTCCAATTCGTCCAGGGTGTAAGCGGAAAGGGGGCGATCGCCCCCCGCTTCTACCTGAGCAAAGCGCCGCACAAACCGTTGATTGGTGCCCTGGAGCGCCTCTGCGGGGTCGAGACCATGCCAGCGGGCAAGGTTGATTAGCGTAAACAGTAAATCGCCTAATTCGGCTTGCTGATTGGCCCTGCTTTCGGAGGCGATCGCCTGCTGAAACTCTGCCAACTCTTCATGAAATTTTTGCCATACGCCATCTACGTTCTCCCACTCAAACCCAGCGGCGGCAGCTTTTTGCGAGATTTTCATCCCAGCCATCAATGGAGGGAGCGATCGCGCATAGCGGTTTAGTCGGGGAGTCAATTTTTGAACCTCACCTGAGTTTTCTTCAGCCGCTTTAATTTGCTCCCAGTTTTGATGCACCTCTTCAACGCTCTGCACTTCGACATCGCCAAACACGTGCGGATGGCGACGAATTAGTTTTTGAGTAATGCCTGCTGCCACATCCTTTAAATCAAACTGTCCAGTCTCGCTAGCAATCTGTGCCTGTAAAACAACTTGCAGCAGCAGATCGCCTAATTCGTCGGCGATCGCCTCCTGGCTACCCTGCCGAATTGCGTCCACCACTTCATACGCTTCTTCAATCACGTAAGGAATCAGCGTTTCGGGCGTTTGAGCTAAGTCCCAGGGACAGCCATTGGTGGGCGATCGCAACTGAGCCACAACTTGAATCAGCCGTTCCAGAGCGCTAAGAACTGTAGATTCAATAGAATTGAGAGGTTGAGCAGTAGACATAAAGAGAGACAAAAGTAGGATTTTAGCGCATCTGCACCTAGAAACATAGAGTAACTCAGGTATCATAAATTTTTGTATCTAAAGCTCAAAAGCCATTACTGTTGCTAATAGATACCGTTAACATTTATCAGTGACTTTTCGCTTACAAACTTCTTTAGTCTTTGTGGCTCACAGTGAGCATATCCGATGTCTTATTTGCATTAATAGTCGTTAGTATTGTGAGTGCTTTTCTTCAGAGTGATGAAATCAAAGCTTCTTGGAACGAATCCAAAACTATGTCCGAAAATAAAGATGCAAACGGTTCACCAGAACAGCCCCAAAGGATCAGACCTATGACCATGCCCGAAGAAGAACATACGCCTTATGTGACGGTAGAGCAAGCAAGAATGGGTTCACTGGCTAATTTGGGCAAATCTCAAAACAGCAGTGACAACTCCGGTGGCAACTTGGAGAAAGTGAAAGACCTGCTTTTTGGCGCTCAAATGCGAGATTACGAGAAGCGGTTTAATCGATTAGAAGATCGAATTACGAAAGAGTCTGCCAACCTGAGAGATGAAACCAGAAAACGGTTAGACGCTCTGGAAAGCTACATTCAAAAAGAAGTTGAGGCATTAGCTGAGGGGCTTAAAACGGAGCAGACTGAGCGCGATGAATCAGTTAAAGAACTGACTCAGGAGCTTAAAGACCTGGTTAAATCGCTAGAAAAGAAAATTGCTCAGCTTGATGAACAAACTGGCCAAAAACAGCGAGAGCTACGTCAGCAGATTCTAGACCAGTCTAAAGCCTTAGGAGATGATATGCAGCACAAGCATGAGGAGGTGCTGTCTGTGCTAAATCAAGAAGCTCAAGAACTTCGAGTTGATAAAACCGACCGCGCCACTCTTGCAGCTTTGTTTACAGAAATGGCAATGCGACTCAGCAATCAGTTTGAGCTACCCAATGATTTGTAATGCGTGGTGTCTCTCAAACGGGTAAACCAAAGGTAGGGGCAAACGATCGTTCGCCTCTACCGGAATTTGTGTTTTATGCAAATAAATTCTTTTTCAAACTAGAGTATGTCAGTTTCCGATGCTGAACATCCTGTTGATGAAACTTCAGTCAATCACTCATCTAATCACTCCTCTTCAGATGAAGACGCATTGGCGGAACTTCGCAACTTACTGTTTGGGGTTGAGCAACGTCAGCTTCGTCAAATTCAAGAGCGTTTAGAAGATCCAAAACTGCGGGCAGAAGACCTGGGTAAGGTGTTGGCAGAAGCCGTAGTTCTGCAAACCTTGCAGGAAAATGAGCAGCTAACAGAGGCAATGGTGCCGACGATTGAAAGCGCAATTCAGGCTTCTGTTAAAAAAGATTTGACAGTGATTGCTGATGCGATTTTTCCGGTGATCGGCCCGGCTAGTCGCAGGGCGATCGCCACTGCCTTAGAAGCAACGCTGCAATCTCTCAATCAAGCGCTTGAAAATAGCCTAACTCCGCAAAGCTTTGCCTGGAGACTAGAGGCCTTGCAGACAGGTAAATCGTTTGCAGAAGTTGTGTTGTTACGCACCCTGCTGTACCGAGTTGAGCAAGTTTTCCTGATTCATAAGGAAACGAGCCTGCTGCTGCACCATGTCGCCGCTCCAGGGGTTGAAACGCTAGACGCAGACTTGGTTTCAGCCATGCTTAAGGCAATTCAAGATTTTGTTCGTGATTCTTTTAATACCTCGTCTGGAGACTCCTTAGATACCCTTCGGTTTGGCGAATTGACCATCTGGATTGAGCAGGGCCCGCAGGCAGTGCTGGCAGGGGTGATTCGGGGTAATGCGCCCTATGAGTTGAGAATCGTATTTCAGCAGGCGATTGAAAAAATTCATCAGGCTCAAGGCAAGGCGCTGGCAGACTTTCAGGGTAATGCAGCAGTTTTTGAAGCTAGCCATGCTGATCTGGAAGACTGCTTGCGATCGCGCTATCGGCACAAAAAACAAGGCAATACAGCTTACGCTTGGGCAGCAATGGGAGTGCTGCTCTTGGCTCTAGGAATTTTTGGGTTTTTCGGCTTTCGTGCCAGACAGCGATGGGCAACGTACCTGGAGCAGTTAAAGGCTGAACCCGGAATCGTAGTGATTGAGGCTAAGCGAGGCTGGAGAAAATACTTCATTTCTGGACTGCGTGACCCACTGGCAGTTGATCCGGATCAACTGCTTCAGCCCGTTGGGATCAATCCTCAAGCGGTCGTGAGTCAATGGGAGCCTTATCTCTCCTTTGATTCAGAGTTAGCAGCAACCAGAGTGAAGGACTTGCTAAAGCCGCCAGCAAACGTTTCGCTCAGTTTGGACGAAGATGGCGTACTGCATATGTCAGGAACAGCGCCCCGTGCATGGATTGCTGAGGCGCAACAGCTAGCACAGTTTATTCCTGGTGTGGCTCAAGTTGAAGTGTCTGATTTAATCGAAACCGAAGTTGAGTTAGAGTCCATTCAAAGGCAAATCGAAGATCAAATTTTGCAATTTCAAGAAGGCGAAGCGGCGATCGCCCCCAATCAAGACGAGTCCCTTCAAACCTTAGTTGAACAAATCAAACGTCTAACCACGCTTGCCGCTGCGTTCAATCAAACTGTCCAAGTTGAAGCCATTGGTCGTGCTAACAATAATGGCTCTGAAGCCCAAAAACTAGCTCTAAGTCAGTCTCGTGCAGATGCGATCGTAGCGCTTTTGACCTCAGCCGGAATTGAACCTGAATCTCTAACAGCACAAGGCATCGGCACTAGCAATCCTCTGCAAAATCAGTCAGGAATATCGACCGTAGAAATTAATCGGAGTGTCTCTTTCAAAGTATCTTTAACGGATGAGGCTAGCTCAGAAATTTCTAATCCATGATTCAAAAGAAGATTTGTATGGTTGGCGCTTTCGCGACGGGCAAAACCAGTCTAGTCGCTCGCTTCGTCCGTTCGATTTATTCTGATGTTTACCAAACAACGGTAGGAGTAAAGATTGATAAGAAACTCGTCAATCTGAACAATCAAGAGGTTAGCTTAATTCTGTGGGATTTGCACGGCGAAGACGAACTGCAAAAAGTCAGAATGTCCTATTTGCGGGGTGCGTCGGGCTACTTTTTAGTCGTCGATGGCACCCGACGCTCCACATTTGAGACGGCTCTGGCACTGCAAGCTAAAGTTGAGGAAATCATCGGTGCGGTTCCGTTTATTCTGGTTCTAAACAAGCTAGATTTGCAGGCAGATTGGGAACTTGAGGAAGGGGCGATCGCCCAGGTAATTCAGCAAGGCTGGACAGTGATTGAAAGCAGCGCCAAAACTGGCTTAGGAGTAGAAGAAGCGTTTCTAACTTTAACTCAAAAAATGGTTGAAGGATAATGTCAAATCTTCCTGCATCAGTCCTAGAATATTGCCAGACTCTCATTTTTGAGCAATATTCCCCGGCCTATTTGCTCACTGACAAAGACGGACGTTTGATCGATGCAGGTGGATCACTAGCAGCCTATGGCGTAACCAACTTACAGCAGGGAAAACCCATCGCCGAGCAAATTTTCTTTCTGGAAGGATTGCTGCCTTTAGAGGGTGCTAATTTACTGCTTCCGTGCGTCAAGATAGAAGATGAGTTTTGCGCCGATATTCATCTCTTCTCCAAAGCTGAAGGCGATTGGATATTGTTGCTCAATTCAAACCCAGAAGAAAGCCAGCAGCAGTCCATTCAGCAGTTTGTCAATAATCTAAGCCTGCTTCGACATAGACAATTCAAACATCTCACTCAGCTATTTGAATATCTCTTTGCTGAAATTGAACGTTCGCTCAATCTTTTGAAGGGCAACGCCATGGGTGAATCGATTTTAGGTGAACTGCTTGCCACTCTCAATATTCTTGTATTAGAACGTTCAAATGATAGTCTTTTTACCACAGTTGGAGTTGAACCAAACTGGTTTCAGCATTTCTTTCCGAACCCGCAAGAAGTTCATGTCCAGCCGCAAGAAAGGTTCTTGTTTCTAGAGAATTTTATAGTTGATGCAGAACAGATTTGGCAAAATAAAGACTCTAAGCCGCTCAAGTCTGGACTGTGGACTGAAACTGATGCTTCTGAAAATGAGTGGCAGTTTGAGGCTTCAGCGGTCAACGTGGGCGATCGCCATCTCCTCCTAATCGAGCTTCTAGAAGTTGCTTATCAAGAGAAGCAGTCCTTAATTCAAACCGCCAGAGAAAACAAATTAATCTACGAGAACTTCGTCAAAGAAGCTCAAAAAAAAGAAATTTTACTACACTGTATTTTGCACGATCTGTCAGGACAACTTACCGCAATCAACTGCTGTTTGGCGCTGCTTACTAACGAAAATTTAACGCCTAAAGGTAAAGAACGCCTGGCGATCGGAGAGCGGCAAGTAATCAAACAAGGCAACCTGATTCGAGAAATTTTAGATGCTTTTTCCGCTGACATTGAGACATTTCAGGCAGAAGCATTTGACCCTGATACGGCCGCTGACATTGTTCAGTCTGCTAGAGAAGTTATTGATGCATTGCTGCCGACCTTTATGATGAATCGAGTTAAGCTAAAGCTAAATTTTGATTTGACTCAAATGGACTGGCAGGTTGTTGCTGAAAAATCTAGATTAGAGAGAATTTTTGCTAATTTAATTGAAAACGCACTGCGATATAGCCCAGCAGACTCTACTGTAACAGTAGACCTGAAAACAGACGAGAATTACATCGTAGCAACTGTTGAAGATCAAGGGTCTGGTGTACCGCCCGCAATTGTAGATAATTTGTTCAAAAAGTTCTTTCAAGGTAAGAATAACCCTGGCAAAGCAGGCCTTGGGCTTTATTTTTGTCGCATTACAATCGAGCGCTGGGGCGGCAGCATTGGCTACTTGCCTTCCCCTCAAGGAGGCGCTCAGTTTTGGTTGCGCCTGCCAAAACTATCTGCGTCGCGTTGGGCTGCGCTGAGTTGATGACTTGCGTTTACTAGTTTTAGACTTGGCGGGGAATAGCGCTTTCCAACCTTCAGTTTTGTGACGCTTACGGGTCGATATTCCCCAATCTGCTGCATAGTGGCTCAGCGCTCCCAACTCTAGACCCAGACAGAACCACAGCCATTCAACGGTATATTGCTGGAACGCCTGCCGAAGCGATCGCCCCACCCCCTCCCAGGTCAAACCAACTCGCAGCACCTCATTCACCAGGGTCAAACCGAGTAGTCCCAAAACCGTTAGCCAAACACATAGGTAGATAACCCGAACCGTTGTGCCAACAACCGGGCCGTGCGACCAGACAGAACGATGTTTTACACTGCCTCGGTAAGGAATCCAGATCCAGCGGAGCCAGCCCCAACGCCTGTAGTGAACCGACAGCACATCCAGATCAGGCCCAAACATCAAACCGCCAAACAAAAAGCCTGCACAGATAATTAGTGTGATAGTGCTGTTGCGGGCGATCGCCAGTGTCACACTCGCCAACACAGGCAGCGTCCACAGCGTGATGCGATCGTGAGTCCGACCAGAAGGCATAATTGAACTTGGCAAAGATTAGGAGTTTTATTAGTTTATCTGCAATGAGTCGTTGCAGAACCCGACCTATCTGCTATATTAGACTTCTGTGCGATTTCAATTGATGGAATTTCACAGCCCCATCGGGCGGTTAGCTCAGTTGGTAGAGCGCCTGCCTTACAAGCAGGATGTCGCGGGTTCGAGTCCCTCACTGCCCATTGGTTCTAGGAATGTGGTACGGCAGCACAGCCTACACGGTCGCCAAAGCGATCCGCAACTGCCTAGCGCATCATCCGATCTGTCCATTGAGATGATCTTCACTAGCGGTGCAAGCAAGCTAGCTCGATACCAAGCATTGGGAGTACCTGAAGTTTGGCTTTGGTGAGATGGTGTGTTCACGCTCTACCATCTTCGAGCGACTGGGTATGAGCAAATCCCTCAAAGTGAACTCACCGGACTCACCCAACTAGGTAGTAGGTAAACTTCTCACCCCAATCCTTTGCTTTGGGGTCAGGAGAAAGCACTTTTATAGCGGTAGCCATATTGATTAGGACATTTTGGTGGCGCGGCGGAGCCGCGCCACCAAAATGTCCTTGTCCTAACCTAGCTGACTACAGCTATACAATCAGCTTGGGATTTTGGATAAACCTGCGGGCGCAAGGTCTTGTGGATCGCAACTGACGATGATACCCGGGCAATAGTAAAGGCTGGTAGGATCAACCTGCACTTTTACATCAGCTACATTAATTCGACATCCTCGCGATCGCAGGTGAGGACGTAATGCTGCGTAGAGGTTGAGCCGTCTTAAGCCAATTCCCTCAGAAGGTCTATAACCCGTCCAGAATAGGATTTAATAAAGGGAGCATAGTGGCGATAGCTAATTCCCTCTGGAAACCCTTGCAGCATTGGAAAAACAAGCGGTTTACCGTTATCTCTCTTTGAAGCCGATGGCGGGATTTGAACCCGCGACCGCTCGATTACGAATCGAGTGCTCTACCACTGAGCCACATCGGCACAGACAGTAGACAAGTATAGCAGTCTTACTTGCAAAGTTCCTACAAAGGAGTCTTAGGGATCGAAAAATTTGTAGTTGAAAATTTGTCATCGCTTAATACAAGCATGAAACCGGATTAAGCAATGAAGATTTTATAAGAGATAGTCAACATCTATTGACTCATATCTTTAATTGTGGTGCTATAGTACATATGTACTGATGGGGACAAACCTGCACACCTGGAAACAGGGGGAGACATATGACTATAGGTACCAGACAGAGAAGAGTTAGTAAAGACCCAACTCCCGTAGCAGCGACTCGGACACTGGCACTGGATGCGGGTAACTATGACCTTAAGTTTTATGACGGCACAGGGCATCCAAAGGCGATCCGGTCTGTTCGCTTCCAGTTACCTCAAGGTCGAGATGCTGTTCGTTATTCTGAGGCTTCACCTTTGATTGAGCTACCCGACGGTACACGTTACCACTTTGGCGCACAAGCATATAAATACAGACGGCAGCAGCAAACTGTAGTTGAAAATAAGGTTGAGCTGGCAAAGCTACATCTGTATGCCTGTCTCGAACCTACGGGTGGAGAAGTTTCTGAGTTTCCCTTAAACCTTTACGTCTCAACTCCCGAACCTGCCAGAAATGAAGAAGCAATTCGAGAGCAGCTTCTGGGTATGCACGAGTTTACTCGCAATGGCATCGAGTTCCGGGTAAATGTAGAACAGGTTGAGGTTGAGCGGGAAGGCATGGGCGCTTATCACTATGCCCGCAAGCAAGGACATATTCCCAACAACGGCTACACCATCGTAGTTGACATTGGGGGGGGGACTTGGCTTACCCGTCTGGTCGATGCTGAAGGCGAAGTCATTGACGAAAACGTGATGGATCGAGGAGGCACTTATGAGTTGGCTGCGTCAATTAGCTTTGACCGACGACTGACAGATATTCTTGGCACAACCGCAGACCCCAGCATCGTTATGGATGGCTTTCGGGTAGGACATACTTACGCCGATACAGAACTCACTTGGGCACCCTGGCTAGAGGAGCATCTAGATCCCTGGTTTAAGGGAATTTTCCAAACCATAAAAGCGCAGTATACACCCTACATGGCGAGAGTAACTCGATTTTTGGTGACGGGGGGAGGTTCTCACTTGATTGCTGAGCGGTTGGCAGGGCGCAAACTGTTTGCGGTGATGGGTGATCCTCAGTTCGCAAATGTTCGTGGTTTGTTTCTTTTATCTAACGATACACAGCTATGTATGACAACAAAGTAAGGCTAAGCCAGGATGTCCTCGACAAGGCTGAACTGATTGCTGCCGAGTGGGGACTCAAAAACGCCCGTGCTGCTGTGGAAGCTGTCTTCCGTCGCTACTCCGATGAGTATCTGTACGGACGCGGGAAGTCTCTGGATGGAGCGTCAAATGTCCACTTCTTAGACTCAGTAGCGTTTAGTCAGCGATCGAGTGCAGGATGTGAGGCACTGCATGAGTTGGAGGACCTATTGGCAATGTGAGGCACAATCTTGTTGAGATGTGAATAATTAAGCTATAGATTTGAATTAGTCGCATCTCGACAAGAAGTTTAGCAGGAGGCAACTGAACCGCTGCGGCGGCGATCGCCCGCTCCACTAATTGTTCCATCAGGGTGCTGCATCACAGTGTGAACCCCACCAAAAAACATATTGTGGTTCTCCCAAGACACCAGTTCTCCATTGAACGGAAAAGATGTTTTCTCAAAATCTGCGCCGTGAAATCCAGGTTCCAAATTTAGCACATCATTTTCCCAATGCATTCGAGAACTGTTGACTGCATCACCAACCGACATATCAAAGTCGATAATGTTGGAGATAACCTGTAAGATTGCAGTCCTGATACGATTGGAGCCACCAGAACCCAGAACGATCTCAGGCTGGTGATGCTTTAGCATCATTGTGGGTGCCATCATTGAGGAGATTCTTGCATTGTTCTGCCACTGGTGAAACCCGCTTGGATGCAGATCTGCTTCACCCAACATATTGTTCATCATTACTCCAGTTCCAGGAATAACATAGGATGAGCCTTCGCCATTAGACGAGGTGACACTGGCAGCATTTCCCTCTGCGTCAATGACGCTTAGGTGGGTTGTGCTGCCCCACTTATTCGTTATGTGAGTGAGTTGGTTAGCGTATTGACTGATACGATCTGGCGATAAAAAGTTTTGCGCTACGTCAGGCTGATATAGATTAGCGTCATATCCGTCGGTTCGAGCCTGATTTGTCAATCGCATCGCATTGGATAAAACTTTCAAATGTTTAGTCGTGCCGAAACCAACGGCAGATAAATCTAGCTGGGATAGTAGTGATAAGGTAAACGCGATCAGGCTGCCACCAGAACTAGGAGGAGGGTTAGTCAAAAGGGTGTTGCCTCGATAACTGGTTTTTAGAGGCCTCCGTTCAATCACCTGGTAATTCTTCAAATCTTCCAGGGTGAGATAGCCGCCTTTTTCCTGGCAATCTTTGATAAGTTGTTGGGCAATTTCTCCTTCATAGAAAGCTTCAATTCCCGCTTCTGCTAAATAGCTTAAGGTATCTGCCAGATTTGGAATTGTTAGAGTTTCACCGGACTGAAGCAGGGTTCCATTGGGAGCAAAAATTTCACGCGATCCTGCGGTACGGAGCAAAATGGGTTTCAGGATGGACAGGCAGTAGGACTGAAAATCTCCCAAAAGAACACCTGTTTTGGCGTAGTGAATGGCAGGTTCAACAATCACGTGAAGAGGCAGTCTGCCTAACCGTTGGTGAATGTGAAAAAGACCTTTGGCGGTTCCGGGAACAGCGATCGCCCCCAGCCCAACGTGAAATTCCTGGATAACGCTGCCAAAATCAACTCCAACAGGACAGAAATCAACGTGTTTAACATCCCGTTTCCGCCCCGGAGTTTGAGTGAAAAAATCAAACAAAATGTTTTCGTTATGCTGTGTATGAGCGAGGAGAAAACCGCCGCCTGCCAGAGAAGTCAGCGTCGCCTCAATCACACAGGAAGCCAAAACTGCGGCAACTGCGGCATCAAATGCGTTTCCACCTAATCGCAACATCTCAATTCCTGCTTCAGCCGTTTGAGAATTGCCAGCCGCGATCGCCCCACGAGTTTTTTGAATCATACAGCGGTTCTAAATCAGGTCTAGGATGAGCAGGATGTGAGGGACGAATCTTGGTGAAGTTAGCCTCTCATCATCCATTTGAGGTTGGTGTATGGTTACACTAAATTTTCAGGACGAGCAAAAAGTATAAAAAAGAAACATTTTGTCTAGGAAAAGTGTGATTTTTAATTTAACTTAACGCTGGTTAGAAGAGGGACTAAATTCAAGCGATTTTGCTGAGTCAATATTGAGTTGAATGCTGAGATGCGATCGCCCTGAAGTTGTTTATAACAGCTATATGTAGTAGTTCTACATGATTTGTGGGATGAGGGAGCGCAGTCTACCAAAGCCAAATCAGGTTTACTACGGTAGTTCCCCATGATAAGTGAGCTTTCATTTCTCAGATAGAAAGATGCTGAAGTCTACCGTCTGCAACTTCCCTCTGAGCCAAAACAGTTGAGACTTTTGAAGCATTTCTGGGTAAAAAAGTTCAAGGATCAGTCAGGGAAAATTTCTCACTTTCGTGGAGCTTGGTGAGCTATCAAGGAGCAACTTAGATGGAAATTCTACGTGTTATTGTTACGGGCACTACGGGAGCCGGGAAAACCAGCTTCGTTCGTGCCGTTAGCGAGATTGAGGTGATCAGATCCAAACTATCCGCTGCCGATAGCATTGATTCGCAGAAGCAAAGTATGTCAACGCTCGATTTTGGTCGGTTGACCTTTGACGATCGCCAAATGCTGCACCTGTACGGCATTCCTGGCAATCCACAGCTTGATTTTATGTGGGATATTCTGGTTCGTCGGGCCCACGCCTGCATTGTGTTAATGGATGCTCATCGTCCCCAAGATTTTCGCTTGACCCGTCGTATTGTCAGCAACTTGAAGCGCCGGAGCAGAGTACCGATGATTGTTGGGCTGACCCATGCCGACTATCCCGATGCCTGGTCGATCGCCAATGCAGAGTTAGCGTTGGGTCTCACAAGTGAGCAGTATCGCTCTCCAGTGGTTATTGTCAATGCTACGCAGCCAGAATCTGTACTCAGAAGTTTACTGATTCTGACGCATGAGATGATTAACGCGCCAGATCAAAATCGAATGCCGTTGACCCTCGCTAAGCGCTGAGCTTGTCTGAATATCTTCCAGTCAAGTATCGAAAATTAGCTGGCTCAAATCATAGGAGATGAAAACAGTTGAATAGGTTATTCTAAGGCTGACCTGTACAGGCTTTCAAGAAAAGATTTGTGCAGGTTAAAAAATTGGATTGGCTGTTTTTGTCGGTTGGCTTAGCTACCTTTGCCGCATCAGCGATCGCACCCCCCTACAACTCTAAAACCTCCCTGCCCCCGGCTCCCCTTGTTCTGCCCATGAC